>Ga0206682_10000355_pt1 | contig 49851 bp, 27 predicted proteins | sample M240m12015metaG_FD_155444 | JGI IMG/M metagenome (GOLD analysis project Ga0206682, IMG submission 155444) | Ammonia-oxidizing marine archaeal communities from Monterey Bay, California, United States - M2 40m 12015 | ecosystem: Environmental > Aquatic > Marine > Intertidal zone | place: USA... | reverse complement strand
AGAGGAACCATTCGTTTTGAAGGTCCGCGCCCTAAGCGCGCACCGGTTCACATGGATGAGTCGAGCCGTAAACTTCACCAAAGCCAGCCCCGCGACGAGAGCGTCCTCATTGGAAAATTTGGTGGTCTTGCCAACGTGTTCGTTTACATAAAAAATCCACCAGCCGGAGAATATAAACTTCCAACTAAGCCCGCCATCCTCGATCAAAAAGGCTCAATCTTCATCCCGCGTGTCCAAGCCGTCCGCGTCGGCCAGCAGCTCATGATGAAAAACGGGGACCCTTTCATTCATAACGTTCGTTCACTTTCGAGGAAGAACCGCCAATTTAATATTGCCCAACCACAAGGTTCACCCGATCGGGAAAAGACTTTCGACCAAGCCGAAGGTCCAATCACACTCAAATGCGATTTTCACCGGTGGATGGAAGCGCACTTGTGGGTCATGGATCATCCATTCTATGCGGTGACGAATGCGGAAGGGGAGTTTGAGATTTTGGATCTCCCACCGGGTGACTACGAGATTTCGGCATGGCATGAAAAGTTGGGTGAGCAGAGCCAGGAAATCACGGTCCGCAAAGGTGGCAGTGTTTCCAATTTCAAATTCCGTGTTCGATCGGAGTGATTTTCATTAAGATTACAAGCTGACCGTGAAAAACGTCCTGATATTTCTGAGTTTTCTGTCGCTGACTTTTTCCGGGTTGGCCAAGGACAAAGCACCCAATGTTGTCACTTTACTTGTCGACGATCTCGGTTACCGGGACATTGGTTGTTACGGCGGCCCGGTGAAGACTCCCGTTCTCGATAAATTGGCCACCGGAGGCGTGCGTTTAACTGATTTCCACTCGGGAGCCCCGACATGCTCTCCCTCGCGCGCTACATATCTCACAGGTCGCCTCAATCCTCGCACCGGTGTCTACTCTGTCCTCGACGAGCGCTTTCACCGCATGCATCTCCTGAAGAGCGAAACGACCATCGCCGAAGTGCTCAAGAAAAATGGTTACGCCACTGCTCACTTCGGAAAGTGGCACCTCGGCATGCCTGTCCAAAATCGCAAAAATCCTACTCCCGCCGACCATGGCTTCGACTACTGGTTCGGCGTCGTTAATGGCCCGGGCCCCAGTCACAAGAACCCGACCAACTTCATGCGCAACGGAGCGCGCGTCGGCAAGATCGAAGGTTATTCTTGCCAAATCGTTGTCGACGAGGCTCTCACCTGGCTCGATCAAAAGCGCGATGTCGATGAACCCTTCTTTCTCAATCTCTGGTTCAACGAACCCCATGACCCGATCGCGGCGCCTGACGAGATCGTTTCCCAGTATGGCGCACTCAACGAACGAGAAGCAATTTACAGTGGCACCATCGACAATACGGATCGGGCCATCGGACGACTTATTGCCAGGCTCGAAAAACTCGGCGAGCTCGACAACACCATCATCATCTACTCTTCCGACAACGGCAGTTACCTGCAGGAGCGAAACGGTGAACTGCGTGGTAAGAAGGGGGCGCTCTTCGAAGGGGGGCATCGCGTCCCGGGTATTGTTTACTGGAAAGACGGAATCCCCGGCGGCCGGGTTGAGGATGAGCCGGCCGGAGCGGTTGACCTACTGCCCACCCTCTGCGGGCTGATCGGCATCGGCAAACCCGAGAAAGTCCATCTCGACGGCTCCGACCTCGCGCCTCTGCTTACTGGGACGGGAACCTTCTCCCGGCATCAACCTCTCGTTGTGATGAGTGATGCAAGCATGGTCATGAGAGTAGGGGACCACACACTTTTCGCATCCTCTACGGCGAGATCGCCAATTGACATTAAAGCTGCGGAGCGACTCATGGAGCAGGTCAAGGAAGTCCTTGGCGATGACCTAGAGAAAGAGTTGGGTGGATTGAATCTTCGTTCCCGCATGTTCAACGGGAATTTTGCCAATCCCGAAGCCAATCGACTGAGGGCGCAATTTCGGAAATTGTATTACTTTCAGGAGTCCTGGGTCCCGGAACTCAAAAAGAGCGAACTTGGTCGTGTCCAACTGTATGACCTCTCCAAGGATCCGAGTCAGAAAGAGAATATTGTACTAAAAACCCCCGAACTCGCTGCCCAATTGAAAGCTCAAGCTGCCGCTATCTACCGGAGTGTCATGGCGGACGCCCCCGAATGGCCCGCCCCTGAGGAATTGTCGTCCGCTAAAAAGCACCAAGAAGAGATGCCAGCTCGGCCCGCCACCGAGGCAGAGCTTCTCGCTCGTATCGATAAAAATCCAGTTCCCAAGGATTATCATGGAAGTAGCCATCAGGCATACGTCGACCGCGTCATGGCCGGGCTGAAACCAGAGCAGCAAGCTCGGGTTGGCCAACTCTGGAAAGAAAAGCGCCGCCTCGATCCAGACATGCCCAACCGGGGAGCTTCTTTTATTAGAATTCTCAACTACATCGCTGGGGGTGCTGCAAAAGAGGGGTCTGATAAAAGAGGCACAAGCTTGCTCAGGCAATCACTTGAGCCGCTCATTGAGTCATCATGTATCGAGTGCCACGACGCCGCGACGAAGACCTCATTGAACTTCGAGGAGCTGGATATTGATCTCGAAAATAAAGAGAACTTTCGGCAATGGCTAAAGATCTTTGACCAAGTCGACAGTGGCGAGATGCCGCCCAAGAAGAAAAAACGTCCAGATCTTGTAATTAAGAACAAGGCGCTGGCAACGCTTCATCAAGACCTTCGCGATACAAGTCTGGCGAAGCTAATCAAGGAAGGACGAGCTCCGGTTCGGCGTCTGACACGGACCGAGTACGAATATACCTTGCACGACCTGCTCGGTATTGGTGGCGATCTCGCTTCGAAGTTACCGCCGGAAAGCACGACCTCCACCTTCGACACGATTGCTGCGGATCAAGGCATTTCAACGGTTCACATCCGCAGCTATCTTGCGGCGGCAGACCAAGCGATCGACGAGACCATCGAACTACGACCGAGACCTGATCGCAAGCCACGCCTGATCGATTACCCTAATCATCCTTATCTCCAGATGTGGTTTAAAAGGGAGCTGCGACGCGGCGGCAATACTGTGAAGCGAAGAAAGGATGCACTTGTGATTTTTGATGATCGCCCGCACACCACTCAGAGCAATCACATGGGCATCCGCTTCAAGGTAGCGGGGCAGTATCACATCAAAGCAGAAGCATATGCCTTTCAAGCAAGGACTCCTGTCACCTTTTGCATTTACCGGGGGAACGATCTGGGCGGGGTTCGTGAGTTGATTGGCAGCTGGCAACTCAATCCGGGGAAACCAAGGCAGGTCGAAGTTGAACACTACTTTGCTCCGGGTGATTACTTCTACCTGGCACCTGCTGATCACGACTGCGACCCAAATGGTCGAAAGGTGTTGGCGGTCGGCGCTAGAGATTATCGTGGCGAAGGAGTCGCGATTCGCCGTCTGACTTTGGAGGGACCTGTCGAAGAGCAATGGCCTCCCGAACGCACTCGGAAGCTGCTCGGTGACGTTGAGTTTCGAGCTGTTCCGAAAGGCAATTACTCCATTGTGCTAGGGAAAAGCCCGATGGAGCATATTAAAGAGATAGTGAGCCGGATTGGACCACGGGCCTTACGACGTCCACTCCGGGATACTGAGCCCAAAACTTGGGCGGCGCTTGCGAAACCGGTCCTTGAGAGCGGTCGTGGTTTCGAGGAAGGGCTTCGAGTCGTCCTGCGTTCCTTGTTGAGTTCGCCTGAGTTTCTCTATCACGAGGCCGCACCAGGCCCACTTGACGATTATGCCCTGGCGACGAGGCTTTCATATCTTCTGTGGAAGAGTCTGCCTGATGATCAACTCTTGTTTCTCGCTGCCGGAGGCCGACTGAATGATCTGGAGGTTCTCACTAACGAAGTCAATCGGATGCTCGCGGACAAGAAGGCGCAGCGCTTTGTCGAAGACTTCCTCGATCAATGGCTCGAGCTAAAGGATATCGATGCCACGACTCCAGATGAGAAACTCTATCCCGAGTATGATGATGTTCTCAGGCAGGCCATGTTGGAGGAGACCAGGCGCTTTTTCTCCGAGATGATACGAAGTGATTTGGGAGTGGGGGAGTTTATTGATTCGGACTTCACCTTTTTGAATCGTCGTCTCGCCGAGCATTACGGAATTCCTGGCGTCCAGGGACTGGATTTCAGGAAAGTGACTTTGCCAGCGGAGAGCCCCCGGGGTGGTCTTCTGGCCCAGGCGAGCATCTTGAAAGTCACTGCCAACGGCACCAACACCTCGCCCGTGCCGCGCGGGAGCTTTGTCCTCACAAACCTGCTCGGAACCCCACCCAGTCCGCCGCCTCCGGGAGTTGGGGCGGTCGAACCGGACACGCGGGGATCCACCACAATTCGGGAGGAGCTGGCTGCCCATCGAGAAATGGAAAGCTGTAACCGTTGTCATCGGGAGATTGATCCACCGGGATTTGCACTGGAGAGCTTTGATCCCATCGGCGGGTTCCGAACTCGATATCGCTCGACAGGGCAGGGGGACCGGCCTTCGACGAAACTCTTTGGGCGTCCGGTCCGCGAATACCGCCTAGGACTTCCAGTTGATGCCTCCGGAGAAACAAGTGATGGCGAACCCTTTGCCGGGATCCGGGATTTCAAACGGCTTATGAAGCCAAAGAAAGATCAACTTGCCCGTCATTTCCTCAATCAATTGATCGCCTATTCTACCGGGGCGGAAGTGGAATTTGCGGATCGTAAAGAGCGTGACCAGATTCTCGAGCAGGCACAACGCGAAGACTATGGAATACGCGGAATGATTCATGCCGTGGTGCAGAGCCAGATGTTTCGCAACAAGTGATAAAGCCATGAATACACGTAATCTTAATCGCAGGACATTCCTCCGGACCTCTGGTGTCTCGTTGGCAATCCCTTGGCTGGAAGTCTTTGGAAAATCCGCTGAGGCACCACCGAAGAGGGCCTTGTTTATTTGCAACACACTGGGTTTTTACCCACCGGCTTTTTATCCCGCAAACCCTGGGGCGAACTACGAGGCTTCCGACTATCTGTCTTTGCTCAAGGAGCATCGTGACGATCTGACCGTCTTTTCCGGCTTGTCCCATCCGGATCAGGGCGGTGAGCATCAATGTGAAATGACTTGGCTGAGTGCGGCGCGCAATCCCGGGCGCGATGGCTTTCAAAACTCCATTTCAGTCGATCAACACGCGGCGGGGAAATTGGGATACACCACCCGATTTCCTTCTTTGTCACTCAGTAGTGATGGAGCAATGAGCCAGTCCTACACCGAGAACGGGGTCATGATTCCTGCAATGGACCGTCCTTCCGAAATCTTCACGAAATTGTTTTTGCAGGGCAAGCCGCACCAAGTGGCTCGAGAGAAAGAAAAATTGAAAGATGGTCGCAGTATTCTCGATTCGCTTGGGGATCAACGTGGTCGTATTCTTCGCAAATCCTCATCCAGTGATCAGGAACGACTCGAAGCATACTTTGAAGCAGTTCGCGAAGCCGAACGCAATTTGTCGGAAGCCGGAGCGTGGATGGATCGACCAAAGCCAAGTGTCAAAAGTCCGGTTCCGGAAGACATCGCCGATAAAGCAGATCTTGTCGGGCGCATCGAATTGCTGTTTCAACTCGTTCCTCTGATCATTCAAACCGACTCATCCCGGGTCATCAGCATTGTGATTCAGAATAATCATGGGATTCCTCTCATCAATGGAGTGGCGGCGGAACACCACAATCTTTCTCATCATGGCCGTGATCCCAAGAAAATCGCACAACTTTTCAAAATCGAAACCGCGATTATGGGATGTTTTGGCAATTTGCTCCACCGCATGAAAGAGCATCAGGAGGCAGGCGCCAATCTTCTTGATCACACCCTGACGCTTCTTGGAAGTAATCTTGGAAATGCCGCTGCCCATGATCCTCGCAACAACCCGATCATCCTAGCAGGAGGAGGGTTGAAGCATGGCGGCTACGTCACGCACAATCGCAACGACAATACTCCTCTTGGTAATCTTTTTGTGCGAATGCTTCAGGAAATGGGCATGGAAACAGATGTATTTAGCACAAGTTCAGGGGTGCTTGGCTGGTGAACTCGCTGGGTCAGACTGCTAGGAAATTGCTTTTGGCGGAAAGGTCTCAGATACCGGAGATTGGTGGAATACATGGGGGAGAAAGGGAGCTGCCAGAGGGGGGAAGCGCGGGGGCGGCGGGGTTGGTAGACGGAGGCCAAAGAAAATGTTCATATGAACTATTTCTGTGTGAGGTAAGATCAGCAGGGGTGCTTCTCTTCCCAAGATTTCGGTCTCATTACCGGTGTGTCATGTGATAGGCTCCAGGCATATGGCTTGCGGAATTAGGGACCTACTCATTACCTTGACCTGTCTCATGGTTTTGAGGCCGTTGATTTCTTGGGCGGATGATAAGAAGGCACCTGTATCATTCAAATCACACGCGGACTCATTTTTGGCAGAGTATTGCACGGCTTGTCACGGGGTGCAAAAGCAGAAGGGGGAGATCACTTTGCATGATCTTGGGTTGGATTTTGAATCTCCGGAGGAGGGGCAGCGTTGGATGGGTGTGCTCAATCAGCTGGAGACCGGTGAAATGCCACCCAAGAAGAAAACGCAACCGAGTCATGTCGAGCGAATGGAGATCATTGCTGCGATTAAGAATCAGTTTCTTGAAGCGGGGAACCCGATCGAGTTGATGCGTTCGTCGCCTAAGTTTGGCAACTACGTGGATCATAAGAAACTCTTCAGCGGGGAATACAAGGGACCTGCGTTTTCGAGGCCCCGGATTTGGCGAATCAGTCCGTACATTGATGGACAGAGCAGTCCGTTTAGCTTATCACAAGAAGAAGGCTTCAAGGATTTCGCTCATATGTGGAGCATGGACAAGCCGACGATCGAGCTCCTTCTGGTCAAAGCGCGCGGGGTGGTGGAGAAGCAGATTGGTCCATCGGAGGGGGACTTAAGGAGGCAGGATGAAGTTTGGAAGAAGGAGATTCTCGATAAGCGGCGGAAGCTGCGAAAAGAAGTTGAGACGAGCGGAGAAGTACTTGCCAAGAACCCCGAGAATGCCGTGTTAAAAAAGAAGTTGGAAAATTCCACCAAACAACTGGAGAGGAACAAGGCGACGGATTTTAAAAAGGATCGGAAACGTCCGTTCAATAAGCTGCCAGGATTGAAGAAGAATATTTTTTGGCGCATTGCCTATGGAGAAGATATGCCGCCGCAGGAGGATTTGGATGAGGCGGTGGCCCGTCAGTTGAAGTCGGCTTTGAGGCGTCAATCGTCCGATGAAGACATCTCGAAAATGTCCGCTCGTTTGAAGGAGAGTATTGCCTCCTATGGGAATGAGACTGGGATGAGGCTGACCATGACCTCAATTCTCCTGATGCCCGAAGCAATCTATCGGATGGAATTGGGATTTGGTGAGGAGATGCCCGATGGACGTCGAAAGCTGAGCCAGGCTGAGATCGCTTATGCTCTCGGCTACGCGCTTACCGACGGTGGGCCGGACAAAGAGGTGATGAACGATCTTACCGCCGAAAAACTTGGCGATCCTGAAGTGATTAAAGGTCATGTGAATCGCATTTATGAAAGCGCGATCACGGGGACTTCCAAGCGAAAGGGGAAGGCCGAGAGGGTGTTGCGCTTCTTCCAGGAATACTTCGCCTACGCGGGCGCGACTGATGTTTTTAAGGACGGTTCCCGTCATCCGGGCCACAGTCCTCGTCCCAGTGATTTGATCAAGGATACCGATCTTCTGATCATGCACATTTTGAGGAAGGATGAGGATGTTCTCAAGGAATTACTCTCAACGGATATTGCCTACATTCGTCACGTCCCGGCTCGTCCGGGTTGGGAAACGATCGAATCCTATAACGTAACGAAGAAGCAGGTTCGCGGAGAGAATCTCATCAGTGGTGAGAAGAATCAAAACAACCAACGTTATGTCATGAAGCTCACCGGTCAACGGGCGGGGATCCTGACACAGCCGAGTTGGCTGACGGCTCACTCGACAAATTTCGACAACGATCCGGTGAAGCGCGGGAAATGGATCTACGAGCACTTGCTGGGCGGAATCATTCCAGACCTTCCGATCACGGTGGATGCGGTGGTGCCGGAAGATCCCGACAAACCATTGAGGAAGCGCTTTGATAAAACGAACGAAGAATACTGCCAGAAGTGTCACTCCAAGATGAATCCGCTGGGGATGGCCTTCGAGTTGTTTGACGATGTGGGCCGCTTCCGCGACAAGGGAGAGTTTCTCCGCGACAACAAGACTTTTGCGGAAGTGAATGCGAGCGGAGGAATTGCAAAAAGTGGAGTGACTGGCCTCGACGGGCCGGTCGATGATGCTCTTGAGTTGATGAAAAAGTTGTCGGGAAGCCCGCATGTGAGGCAGATTTTTGTTCGGCATGCTTTCCGGTATTGGATGGGGCGTAACGAGACGCTCGTTGATTCGCCGACTTTGATCGCGGCCGACCAAGCCTATTTGGAAAGTGGAGGTAGCATGCAGGCTCTCGTCGCTTCGCTCCTCTCCAGTGATTCATTTTTGTATCGTAAAGATTTTGATCAGGAGGAAAAATAACCCAATGCCATGAAAACCAGCGCCACGACTCGACGACAAATGCTCAAAGGTTTCACCCTCGGGAGTGGAGGTCTGGTGCTTTCACCGCTCGTTAGCCAGTTGGCGGCGCAAGCTGCCGGAAAGAATGAATTCCCGCAGCGGTTCGTCTTTGTGGTGAAGTCCAGTGGGCTCACTCCCGGGCATATTGTGCCCGAAAACTTTATCGACGATTACATTGTTCAAAAAGAGAGCTATATCGCCGGGGAGGGATACACCAGCGGAGTGCAGTTGAAGGACGGTGATAAGTTGGTGAGACGTTCACTGAAAGACGCAGTCTTGAATGGTTCGATGAAGTCACTCGAGCCATTCAAGGACCGCTTGACGATTCTGCAAGGTCTGAGCGGCAATATGGTCACCGGAGGTCACATGTCGGGCTATGGGGCGATGAGTTGCATGAAAGATATGATGGCCGAGACCATCGATCACAAAATGGCGATGCTCTATCCCTCCGTCTTTTCGCATTTAGGTTTATCTACTGTAACCGCGACGATGGGAACGCGCTTTGCGGATTCGGTGTGCTATCCTGGAATCTCGGCAGCGAGCAATACCAAGACCCTGCCTTTTCATGGAAGTCCGACGCAAGCCTACCAATCGCTTTTTGGTTCGGTTGCTACCGGCAAAGATCGCAAGCAGTTTGAATCACAGGGGAATCTCTTCGATTATCTGGGAGAAGACGTGAAGGCGATGCGCCGGAATCTTTCGGGAGGTGAGAAGGAGAAACTGGATCATCACCTTGAGGCTATCGAAGCTCTTCAGAAGCAGCGTCAGGGGATCCTGATGATGTCGGAACAGATCAAGAAAGGGAAACCGGTATTTACGGACAAGTACACCACGATGACGATTGAGGATCGGCTTGAGGCCCACTGCGAGATCGCAGCCGGGGCTTTGATTTCCGGTCTGACAAACGTGGTGACCATTCGCACGGATGGTCTCGGCTCCCAGTACAACAAGCTGGGGTTTGTCGGTGGCCAGGTGCACGGAATTGGCCATGGCAAGGTTCCCGAAGGAGCCAAATCGGTTGATCACGCGCGCGGATTGATTCGGGGGTTTCAGCTTGATAATGTCGCCAGCATTGCGGCCAAACTTGCCGCCATCCCCGAAGGCAATGGGACGATGCTGGACAACACGACCATCATTTATTTCTCGGACGTTGGAGATAAACATCATGCCTCGAACAAAGAATGGCCATTCGTCGTGCTTGGAGACATGGGCGGGAAGCTCAAGTCTGCCGGGCAATACATTCAGTATCCGCACAAAGGGCACACCGGCCATCATACCATCGCGAGTTGGTGGATGACCTTGCTGGAAGCGGTGGGGAAAACGCAAGATGGCTTTGGAATGAAAGACAAGAATGTCGATCCACAAGCCCAGAGGAGTCCCTTGAAGGAACTGCTGGGCTAAGGAGTGTAGGGGCTTGCACTTTGGTCGTCGGGTTTTAGTCATTTTCGTGGTTTCCCATTCCTTCCGAAACCGCCTAGGTTCTTTGAAAGATTCCATGAAACGACTGATTGCCCTTCTCGCTCTTGCCCTTTCGCTTCCTCTTTTGGCACGGAAGCCAAATATTATTTACATCCTCGCCGACGACCTCGGCTACGGCGACCTCGGTTGCTACGGACAAAAAATCATCAAGACTCCCAATCTTGACCGCATGGCGAAGGAGGGAATGAAGTTTACCCGTCATTATTCCGGAAGCACAGTCTGTGCTCCGTCAAGAAGCGCTCTGCTTCAGGGGAAGCATACTGGGCATATTTATGTTCGCGGTAATGGGAGCTTACAAATGCGGCGCGATCCTCAGGATCCGATTTTTCCGGCAGCCCTCCAGAAAGTTGGTTATCATACAGCTTTAATTGGAAAGTCCGGACTCGGTTGTAATACCGACGATTCGGCTCTCGTGATTGATAAGGGGTTTGACTACTTCTTTGGTTACACTTCGCACACCGCGGCGCACTTTTACTACCCCGACTACCTTTGGCGAAATACCGAGAAGGTAAAGTATCCGAAAAATACTCTTCATGATGGTGATCACTACTCATCGACGGTGGTGACCAAAGAGGCTCTGGATTATATTGAAAAGCAGAAGGATGGCCCTTTCTTTCTTCATCTTGCACTTCAAGTTCCACACGCCAGCCTCCGCGCTAAGGAAGAGTGGAAGGCGAAGTATCGCCCGATTCTCAAGGAAAAGCTTTTGCCCGCCCGGGATAAGCATCCTCATTATTCCTACGAGCGCGAGCCGAAGACGACCTTTGCCGCCATGATTTCGTATATGGATCACAACGTCGGACTCCTTTTGAAGAAGCTGGAGGACTTGGGGCTTGCTGAGGATACTCTCGTGATTTTCTCGAGCGACAACGGGGCAATGCAGGAAGGTGGCCACCGTCGCGATAGCTTCAACTCCAGCGGACAACTTCGGGGCGGAAAGCGTGATCTTTATGAAGGCGGAGTCCGGGTTCCGATGGTTGCATGGTGGCCCGGGAAGATCAAAGGGGGAGAGATCAGCAATCATCCTTCGGCCTTTTGGGATATTTCTCCCACCGTTCGCGAGCTGTCAGGCGCCGAGGAGCAGACAGATACGGACGGATATTCCTTGGTTCCGACTCTCCTCGGGAAAGGCGAGCAAAAGAAGCACGAGCAACTCTATTGGGAATTTTTTGAAGGGGGAGGGAAGCGCGCTATTCTCAAGGGCGACTGGAAGTTGATTTTCTACAATACCAACAAGGATGCAAATCCACGTGCCGAGCTTTTTAACATTAAAAAAGATCAATCGGAAAAGATCGATCTTTCGAAGAAGAACTCCGGCAAAGTGGCTGAGTTGACGAGGCTCATGGATCAGGTTCGTACTCCTTCCGAGCATCCAGGATTCAAGTTGAAGAGCGAACGCTAGTCCACCGACTGTTATGCTTGTTCGCACCCTCATTGTTCTTGCTTGCTCTGCAATGGTCTCATTGGCGGGGCACCCCATGCTTCCCAAGAAGATTGTCCTGATCATGGCGGACGACATTGGTCTCGAGGGACTGGGCTGTTATGGTGGCTCGGATTATAAGACTCCGCGGCTCGATCAACTTGCGGCCGAGGGGCTTCGTTTTACTCACGCCTATTCGCAGCCTCTGTGCTCTCCAACTCGTCTAGAGATCATGACGGGCCGGGAGAATCATCGGAATTGGAAATATTTCGGGATTCTGCCCCCTGAGGAGAAAACTTTTGGGCATCTTATGCAGTCTTTTGGGTATCGCACCTGCATTTCGGGGAAGTGGCAGCTGCAATCTTATGACCCGCCAGATTTTCCAAATGCCGAGAAACGGCGGGGCACCGGGATGCATCCGAAGGACGCCGGGTTTCACGAGTATTCCCTTTTTCACTCACTGCACACCGAGGACAAAGGATCGCGCTATGCCAATCCCACTTTCCTGAGAAATGGAAAGCTTCATAAGAATGTTGAAGGGAAATACGGTGAGGATTTGGCAGTCGATTTTCTTCTCGATTTCCTTAAAAAGAATAAAGATGAGAAAGCTTTTGTTTATTATCCGATGGCTCTTCCGCATTGGCCGGTGAACCCCACTCCCAATTCTAAGATTTGGAACAAGGATCCCTCAAGGAGGCTTGAGAAAGATGACAAATACTTTCCAGATATGGTGGCTTATATGGATACGATTGTGGGGAGGGTAGTTGATGGGATTGAGAAACTTGGCCTCACCAAAGAAACTCTCATTTTGTTTTACTCCGATAATGGCACCAACAAGTCGGTGACTTCTCGCCTCAATGGAAAGCTTGTCAAAGGAGGTAAAGCCGAACCCATTCAAAGCGGAATTCGGGTCCCTTTAATCGCGAGTTGGCCGGGGCAGATTCAGCCGAAAGTGTCCTCTCAATTGATTGATCCCTCGGACTTTCTTCCGACCCTTGCCGAGCTTGCCGGCAAAAAGGTCCCCCCAAACTGGCAGCACGATGGTGTTTCATTTGCTCCAGCGATTCATAAGCACCCCGGTGCACCTCCCCGTGACTGGGCCTTCTTCTGGTATGACCCAAGACCAGGTTGGGATAAAATGGCTTTCTCCCGCGCGATCTTTGCCCTCGACCATAAGTATAAGCTCTTCTCAGATGGGCGTCTCTTCGCGATTGATGGCGTAGATTATAAAGAAGAGCTTCTTGATCCTGCCAAACTCTCTCCCGAAGCGAAAGCTGCCAAAGCGAAGCTCGCAAAAGTCATCGTGAAAATGATGCAACCTCCCGTCTCCAAAGGAGCACAAATCGTGGTCGACGCTTACGGGAATCCTATCTCAAAAAAATGAAATTCATTATCTCTTTGTTTGTAATCTGCCTCCCCTTGGTGGCTGGCGAAAAGCCGAACCTTGTTCTTATCATTGCGGATGACATGAACTGGGATGATTGCGGGGTCTATGGGCATCCTTCGATTAAGACGCCCAATATTGACGCTCTGGCGAAGTCAGGGATAACTTTCCAGCACGCCTATCTGACTGCGAATTCCTGTAGCCCAAGTCGAGCGAGCATTATCACAGGTCGCTATCCCCATAATACTGGTGCCGAGCAACTGCACTGGCCGTTACCACAAGAGTCGGTGACATTTGTGGAGCAGCTAAAGGCTGCTGGTTATTACACAGCAGCGGCAGGGAAGTGGCACCTCGGCGAGTCCGTGAAAAATCGCTTTGATGACGTTTTCGAAGCATCAACCGCCGGGTTCATTCTCCCATCCGGGACCGATGCCAAACCGGGCAAGATGGTGGCAAAGTCGCCAAGTGGATGCGAGGCTTGGGTGTCGACCATAGAAAATCGCCCCAAGGACAAACCATTCTTCCTCTGGCTGGCGGCTCTGGATCCGCACCGGGCCTACGAGGACGGAGCTCTGAAGATCCCTCACAAAAAGTCTGATATCCAGATTCCACCCTACATGCCTGATACTCCGGAGGTTAGAGAAGATTTCCGACTCTACTATGATGAGATCGGGCGCCTCGATCAATACGTGGGGAAAGTGGTTACTGAACTGGAAAAGCAGGGGGTGAACGAGAATACCATGATTGTTTTTATCAGTGATAATGGGCGTCCTTTTCCGGGAGATAAGACGACCCTCTATGATGGTGGTATTCGGACTCCGTGGATCGTAAAGTGGCCTGCTCAAATCAAGCCGGGACAGAAAACGAAAAGCCTCGTGTCATCGGTCGATATCGCTCCCTCATTTCTTGAAATCACGGGCTTAAAGTCGCCGGACTCATTCGAAGGAACGAGCTTCTTACCTGTCTTGAAAGACGCGCAGAAGATCACCCGCGAGTATGCTTTCTCTGAGGATCACTGGCACGATTTTGAGGATCATGGTCGGTCGGTTGCAAACCAACGCTGGAAGCTCATTCACAATACCTACCCCGATCTTCCTAACACTCCATCGGCGGATGCCGGGAGGAGTCCTACTTGGACTACCATCCAGAGGTTAAGAAAGGAAAATAAACTCACTCCTGCTCAAGGTCGTTGTCTCAGCAAGCCTCGTGCTGAATTCGAACTTTATGATCTAAAAAACGATCCCTTTGAACTTGTCAACTTGGCCTCGAACGAAGCACATGAGAAAATCCTCTCAGAATTGAAAGCGGTTCTTAAAACGCAATTCAAAAGGACAAACGACTACCTTCCTACAAAGCGAACTCCTGATGAATTTGATCGGATTACGGGAGCTCCAGATCACTCAGTACGTCGGCGTCCTCGGGCTTCTAAGCAAAAGATGTTTGGGACTAATGGTTCTTATTAAAGCAGCAAAAAACACTAGCTTCTAGACCATGATCTTTTCAAGGACCCCGGTGCTGTCACCATGCTTCTTTGTCACGACGTCGAGTTGATTGAGTAGGGACAACCAAAGATTATTCAACGGAGTCTCAGTCTTCATAACATGGTTGTGTCCAAGTTTGATTCCAGATGCGCCACCTGCAACTAGGGTTGGGCAGTTGTCCACCGAATGACTGGTCCTAAGGTTGCTGCCGTAAACTAGGCAGAGGTGGTCGAAGAGGCTCGAGCCATCTGTTTCTTTCGTTTTTTTCAGCCGATCGATAAAACCGGCGAGGAGCTCACTTTGAACAAGGTCACGCTGTTGAGAGGCATTCATTTTTTCAGAATTCCCGTGGTAGTGACTAATATCGTGCCCACCTACGGCAATGTTTTCGCTGTTGAGCAAACTTTGGACTGGTTGACGGAAGGTCATGATCCGGGTGCTGTCTGTTTGCATAGCTAGGACCATCAGATCGTAGGTGGCTTCTACAAGTTCACGACCATTGTTCACTTTGGGCTCGGAGATTGGTGCTTTGGGCCGAGGGACGTTGAGCCAGGCTTCTTCCTTAGCGATTCGGTTTTCAAGTTTCCGGATGCTTTCAAAATACTCGTCGAGTTTGTCCTTGTCGGTGTGGCCTAATTTTTTCTCAAGTTGTTTGGCGTTTCCCATCATCGTGTCGAGCACACTGCGTTTCTCGGATAATCGCTGCTGCACTTGCTCAAGAGGGATCTTACTACCAGAAAACAAGTGGCGATATAATTGGACCGGATGATTTTGGCCTCCCAATGGTTTCCCTTTCGAATCCCATGACATAGATAGCCCGGGACCATGACCATCACCATTGACGTTTCCGCCGCCGTTGATCTGGATTGAATTAAAGCGCGTGTGTTTGCCAAATTCTTGGGCTGCGACCTGATCGACAGAAATGGTATTGGCAAAACTTACGCCCGGTTGCGCGAATCGATTGGCGCCAGTGAGCCAGAATGTGCTGCCAGAATGTCCTGCGTCGTTAAAGAGACTATACTTGTGCCAAAGGCCTTGGACGATGGAGAAGTCTTGACGATGACGCTCAAGAGGAGCGAGTCCGGTTGGCATTTTGTAAGCGTTGCCTGGCTTGGTGATATCCGGATACCAACTTTCCTCGGTGACGCCCCAGCCGAAGCTCAGAAAGACCATGCGCTTGGCCGGAGCCTTCGTTTGGCGAGGGCGATTTTCGGCGAAAAGATTCAAGGCAGGAAGAGCTAGGAACCCGGTCGCAGATCGTAGGAAAGGGCGTCGGCCCATTGTGTTGCTCATGACATTATTTTCGTTTGAATTGTTCGTGTTGTATCAAGGCGTGGAAGAAGGAGCGGAAAGTGTAGTTTTTGTCTTTCGATAGTTTAACGATTTCATTGATAAGTGTTTGGTCACTAAAACCGATAGGTCGGCCCATCCCATATTCGATGACAGCGGAAGTGAAGCTGGTGGCAAAGGCGTCCTTTTGGCTGGCGATATGATCACGCAAATCAAAGTAATCTGAGAAAGTCGGCCCGTTATGAATTTGCCCGCTGGGGTCAATCTTCCAAGTTTTCTTTTCTTGGTCTTTACCCGAAGTTTTGTAGCTGTTTTCGGTTCGCCACAAACCAACCGCGTCGAAATTTTCCAAACCAAAACCAATTGGATCAATTTTCCGATGACAACTGGCGCATTGTGGAAGTTCCTGATGAGCCTTTAAGCGATCTCGCGTCGTGAGAACTTTATCTGAAAGTCTTGCCAGATTGGGAACATTGGCGGGAGCAGGGGGAGGTGGTTGGTGGAGGAGTTTTCGGAGGACCCAAGCCCCGCGTTCAACTGGACTTGATTCGTCGCCATTTCCACCCATCAGATGGATTGCGGCCATCCCTAGCAAGCCGCCACGTGGGGAGTTATTAGGAAGAGCGACCTTTCGGAAGTGGTCGCCTTCGACGTCAGGGATTCCATAGAATTGGGCCAGAAGGTTATTGATGACTACATAGTCAGCCGACAATAACTCGGTCATACTACGATTCTCCTCGAGGAGAAAAGATGAGGTTTCGTAGACTTCGTCACGAACTGCCATCTTAACGCTATTATCGTAGGTTCGATGCTTGATCAGATTTACATTAAAAAAATCGAGACGCTCCATATCTAGCCACTGATGAACAAGACCGTGGATCATTGCAGTAGACCTTGCGTCATCAAGGAGTCGGTTGGTCTGTTGGCGGAGAACTTTGGGATCGGATAGTTTGCCAGCGCTTGCCAGCCTTATGAGGGTTGCGTCGGCTGGGGCACTCCACAGAAAATAAGAGAGTCGCTGTGCGAGTTCTTGCTGCTTGATTATTTGTTGGTCCTTTAAAGAGGATTCGGACTTGTAGAGAAACATTGGGGAGCTCAAGACGATCGCCAATGTGCTGGTAAGGGCCTCTCGATGTGTAAGTCCATCGACTTTTCGTTTGTTTTGGTAGTAGTTTAGAAGGCGATCGATAAAGCTTTGGTCTACCTGTTCTCCCCGAAATGCCTGGGTTGAGAATTCTTTAAAGCTAGCCGCTAGTTCGAGGGTCCTTGGATAGTTTTTTCCTTGAGCTGCTCCTTTCGCATCTGAGATTTCCAAGGTATAATTATTGAGACGGGATTCGGTCGTTGGGCTATCGTTTCGGTTGTAAATTCGAATCTCATCGATCGCTACTTCACGGCCAAAATCGACTTCCCACCATTCTCCGGACTTGGCCATGTTGGAAGTATGATTGATAGTTTTCATATCTCCATCGATGGCACTTTTTGCGCCTCGTTCATTATCATTACCGTGGGTGGAACTCTGCGAGGCAGTTCCTTCTAGTGCGACGTTCCTACCTTTACTCATTACTTGCACTTCACGAAGGTGGAGGAAGTCGTTGTCACCGGCATCTGGATTAATGATGCGAATTTTTTGAGCCTTAATTCCATCTGTTTGATGAATAAAGAGACCCTCCTCAGAACGCTTTTCAACCAACTTTTCGCTATTCAATAAGTGGACCACAGCTTCCATGCCTTCGGGAAGGGGCTCGTCTTCTGTAGTGACACGCTCAACCTCTAGCCAGTCGATCCAAAAGACATATTCGGGGCCATATCCATTTCGCTTTTTAGTCTCTGCAAATACTCTGCGCGGGTAGTGAAATTGATGATGCATCCCTTTTTCGCGGAGATAAAGTTGCCTCTCGTCGCGGTTTTCGCCTAGAGAATGTTTACGTGTGATTTCTAATGAAGTCTCGATGATTTGGGGATCGTCCATGGTTCCGGTCACTTCATGGGCACTCAGTAAGTCTACGTTGCGCACGCGTAGTCCGAATTCCAGAAAGCGACGGTCCTCAGGTGCATTGTCTGCGCGTGCAGCGCGAAATCTCACCTTATATTTTCCGGGGGGCCAACCTGGGGGGAGATGGTATTCGATATACCCTGTCGGCAATTGATTTGGATGAATGGTCGGGATCGTGATGAAGGCGCCTTGCTCAATTTTTGGTAGATTTAGGTATCTTTTGAGATAAGAATGATTGGGCGCGGAAGCACTGATGAATTGATCGACCCGAGTGGGATTGTTGAAAAAACGAAAGGCGTCGTCACTGGGGACTGGAGGTGCCCCTGATATTTCATCAAAGTGGAGATAGAAGGGAAGATGTTTATCTTGCCGGGCCGGATGCTTCTTTTTTAATGATTCATAGATTTTTTGATTCACGGCTTGGGACCCTGCCTTTGCAAGTTCGCCCCGCCAGTTCGTTGAGGCATCCCATTTTTTAAAATGGGCCCTGTATTTTCTGGTTAGCTCTTCGCCTTCGTGTCGGTGGCTGACGGTAACTCCGCGTGCAAGGTAGCGGTCGATTGCTTCCTCCACTGCCTCGCGTCCTAATTCCAAATACGATTCAATTTGGTTGCTCGAAATATAGAGGCTGCTCCCGGAAGTGTCGTAGTTACCTAGACCATCATCTGCGGGCAATTGACTGACATTAATTTCGACGCCAAGTAATTCGCGGAGGGTGTTACGGTATTCGCGACGATTAAGGCGACTCATGGCGATTTCCCCATGGCGATCGCTCATTTTCTTTCGTAAAGTTACCATTGCTAAACCTAGATCGTCTACTAGGTCCGCTTTCTCCAAAGGTGGGACTTGCTCTTCATCTTCTGGTGGCATCTCGCCGGCGTTAAGCGCATTGAGCACCTTTTGCCATCGTTCCGCATCGGCAGTGGTCTGAATGGTGAGGCTAAGCTTGTCGATTCGGAATTTTCCTTTGCTCTTCTTCTCGTTGTGGCAGGACGCGCAGTGGGTGTTTAAAAGATCAAGATGTTTGCTGTGAATACCCGTTAGAGAATGATTTTTCTCGCTCGCTCTGCTCGTTGCAGTCGTAGAAATCAGGGTAAAGAGGCATGATAAAAAAGTAGGCCGCAAAAAAGCGCCAAAACTTAAAACCGGAAAATACAGTCTGGCCATTTTTTAGATTAGATCTGGAGGCGGTGAGGAGTCAGAAGTGCTGACGAAGTAACGTCTCCAACCCCGAAGACATTCAATATGTTACGAAAATACACCGGCGATCCTTTCGCGTCATTTAATAACTTCGGTCAGTGTCCTTGGGACCGTCCCGTCTCCGGTTTTTTGGCCGCCAAGGATCCAAGCTAAATTGAATCGGGAGATATAAGCGCCTTTAATTGGGTCGTGTTCATAGTGCAGATAAATCAACCCGGCACTTGGGGTGTTGGGTCGGCCCACTGTGAGCGACGAATATCCACTGCGTCCGGCGTCGATTAATCGTTTAATAGGCCAGGTTTTACCACCATCAAAACTGGCCCAAACGGTGACTCGTTCGCGGTGTTGGGCGTCGGTATCGAGGTTGCTGAAGATCAGGATGTCGCGATCTTTCGCCGGCAGCCGAGTCAGCCCTCCCATGCAGCCATAGGTCCGCCCCTGATCCCCATCGGGCAAGGCATCGATGATCTTCCACTTTTCCCACGTGACTCCGCCATCGTCGCTCCATGCCTCTCGCCGTCGTTTGTTACGTGGTCGTTTGGACCAGTGAACACGTGAGTTGTAGTAGATGCGCCCGTCGGTGAGCTCGACTAGAGCAGCCTCGCCCGTTCCATTTTCGGGAAATGGCTTACTGGTCTTCCAGCTTCTTCCGCCGTCGTCACTATAAATAGCATTTGTGTATTGCTGGGGCCATTCCGCTTCCCCGCCCTTTGGACCATAATAGCGTGACGGCCGAATGAGCCGTCCACGGTAGCGTCCGTGGCGGAGCGTGATACCGTGTTCGTTCATGTGCATGGAAGGCGTATTCCCATTCTGGTCTTTCTCAATTGTTGTTTTTTGAATCTGCCACGACATACCATCGTCTTGACTGCGGTAGATCTTGAGCGGGGCAGGCGGCTGCCGTTCCTCTACAAAGACGAGGATATCGCCGGAGGTGGTATCGACCGTAGTTCCTCCACCATGGTATCCCTTTTTTGAAACTGAGATGGCGGAACCCCAAGTCTTACCACCGTCCTCGCTTCTGCGCACGACCACGCCGTCATTACCCCAAACCGCCAGGACCGTTCCTTGAATTGTGACGACCACATTTGGATAGCGTTGATCTTCGAATAGGCGCCGAGTTTCAAAGACCGGAGCACTCAGAAATGGGGTAAGGGGATCGTTACCGAGGCATGAAGTCGACAACCCGAGCAGGGATAAAAAAATACTGAGATTGGAGCGTACTAAGTTCATCATTGATTTAAAAATACACTTTTAAGTCAGAAATACCCGATGATTTCGGCTGCTTGGAGATTACTTTTGACGGAGAGATATTAAAGGACACCATTTTTAGTGACCTTTAATTGGATCAATTTTTTCTGTCTGGGATTTTGATATTTCGATTCCAGGTTGTGTGCCAGTCGTGGCTCTGCCAGTTATCACGCGTTGCGTAGCTCCTTACGATCAAGCGATCTTCCTTGGTGCCTTTCTTATCGATTAATTCGACATAGAGGAAACCATGTAATAATCCAACGCCCTGCCCGGGGGTCTTAGGATCCGTTTTTGCGGCGCCTATATCATCGGGGTTGAACACCTCAATTCCTTCTGCCAGCTTGCTTGAGAATTGTTGGCCATCCCACATTATCCTGTTGGGTGGCGAACCGTGAGTGTGGCCGTGGAATAAGGCCAAGACGTTAAAGGCTTTGATTGCTTTCCAAAAAGCCTCTAGGTCTTCTTTCGGCCAGTCGTATTCGGGGCAATTTGGGTGCAAGTGAAACGAAATGATGACTGGTCGGCCGCTCTTGCCAACCTCCCGAGCAAGATCTTCACGCAGAAATTCTAGGCTGGAGCGCGGGGCATAGTGGTGGTCATTTCGGCGCTTACCGCCTTCCCCAGCGAATATCCCAAGATTGATACAATGAAGCGGTCCCCAATTCCATGAGTAGTGCAACCCGTTGTCGGAGCGGTTGACGATTCCTGGACGTTTTCGGTTCCGTTCAATTATATCTGCGACAATAAAGGTATCTCCCTGCGGCCCGTCATGGTTTCCATGGACCTCATAGACCGGAAATGGAATTAAGCCATCCTTCCCCGTGAGTCCGTAGTCAGCCTTGTAGCGCTCCCACTCAAATTTTTGCATGGCCGGGTAATTCGCGCCGTTTTTGTCTGCGCTATCAATTAGGTCTCCGGTATTAATGAGTCCGAGAATTTTTCCACTGACTTTCCCCCCTCCATGATCCTCTGGAATTGATCGACCAGAAAAACTTTTTAGGAGTGCGATTGCGCGACTGTTTGCCGTTTCTGAATATGGATCTAGCCGCTTAGGAGAGTGCGATTTTTCGGCGAGGTATTGTGGATCTCCTACGACCAAGAAGCTGTATTTTTCGGCTGCTGATACATTTGCGATAATCTGAAGAATAGAAAAAACGAGATAGGATTTCACTTTGTTCATTTTTTCTTTTTTGGAGGAGCCAAACGCTTCTCCTTGGGAAGTTGGAAGAAGGGTTTTAACTGAGAAGAAAGGTCAGCCACTAATTTTTTATATTTCGGGTTTTCTGCCAGATTTGTCACCTCCCCTTGATCGACGCTATGATCATATAATTCGCGCCCAGCTTTGCCTCGCAGCCATTCTGTATATCGGTATCGCTCGGTGCGTAGGGAGTATCCCCACGCATTGTGGCGATGCCAAATTTGGGTGACGGCTGGTTTTTTCCAGCTTGGATCGGAAGGATTATTGAGTAAGGGGCGCAAGGACGCCCCTTCCAAGTTCTTGGGCGGCTCCAATCCGCAAAGATCTGCGAGGGTCGGATAGAGGTCGAGAAGTTCAACTGGTTTTGGGGATGCCTTCCCGCGGGTGAAACCAGGAGCCGCGATGAGCATCGGCATACGGGTAGATCGTTCAAATGCTTTGCGCTTATACCAGAGCCCCTTTTCCCCAAGAAAATATCCATGGTCTGACCAGAAAACTATAATGGTTTTCTTCATGAGGTCGTGCTTTTCAAGAGCATCGAGAAGGCGGCCGATCTGCGCATCGATAAAGGTATTGCAGGCATAGTAGGCTTGTTTGCAACGCCGTGCCTCATCGACCGTGATATTTGGAAAGTAGTAGGGCCAATTTCTTGAGTCTCTCATATAGGCCATTGGCGGAACATCTTCTAAATCCCTCTTGGCCTCGTCCAAATCAGGAATGGTGATTTCCCTCAGAGGATACATATCGAAGTATTTTTTCGGAGCGACATAGGGGCAGTGTGGATTGAAAAATCCGGCAGCAAGAAAGAAAGGCTTGTCTTTGTGCTTTTCGATCTGGGCAATCACATCGCTCGCGACCATCCCGTCGGTATGTTCTTCGTCTGTGCTTATTGGATCCCAAACCGCCATCGAGATTCCGAGGCCTTTGTTCGGGCCGAAGTTGATGATTTCGCTTTCACGAGTTTTGTCGATTCCGGCAGGATTGGAGCGCTCCGTCCATGTGGCGGGGTCATCGTTGGCATCGGTCCCGATCATGCTGGGATTCCCGTAGTGATAAATTTTTCCCGATCGATAGGAAAAGTATCCATTGTTTTTGAAAAGTTGCCCTAGGGTTACGACATCAGGATTCTTCAGGCGTAACTCATGTTTTAGCGTGTGGAGATTTAAGGTGTCGGGCCGAAGGCCTGTCATCAGGCTGGCACGGCTTGGGCCGCAAAGTGGTTGTTGGCAATGAGCATTATCGAAGCGGATTCCCATCGCGGCGAGCCGCTTTAGATTTGGAGTTTTCACTTGGGATTTGCCGTAAATCTCCAGATCACAGTTCATATCATCTGCGGCGATAAATAGGACGTTCATTTTCTCCTCCCCCATGACTGGGATCAGGTGCCCGAAGAAAAAGAAAAGCAGCGGAGACAGATTTTTTTTCATAGTATAGGGTCGAGCTCCAGTGGTTTTGATCCAAGCGTCGTCGCGTGTGACTGAGGTCTTGTTGTTGGGGTTGAAAGTCTGCGGCAGTGCAGGATCTTGGTCTTCGCCAAGAAAAGTCAATCGTTCGGATGTAAGTCTGTCCATCAATATTTAATTGCCTAGCAACGATAAATACCTTGCGAGGCTCCTTTGTTCTCTTCGCCAGTTCTTCAGCTTGTGCTGCGGAATTAATTATTAAATGAGCGCTAAGTATCGCTAGAGCCACTAGGCCGGAATTCATCGTCTTTATTATCGCTTCTTAACTTTTTTTGGATGACGCGCGAATCTAGTCCCCTCTGTCTGAGAGAGATCAATTATCTGGGTCTTCGAGGGCAGGAATAAAATTTATATCACTGGGGGTAAGTGGAATGTTGATCGCTTATTGATTTTTATTGAGAATATTCTAACTCTCTTCGCAACCTGATTGGTAATCCTAGCCGCCGCAATGATTCATTGTGGGAATGGGATGAATTCAAGATTTACAGCACACCTAAGACAAAGAATGAGTGATTATAAAACCGATATCGATATTGCTAGAGAAGTTTCCGGTGAACACATCAATGACATTGGAGCTAAGCTCAAGATTGATCAGAAAGATCTCGTTCCTTTTGGCCATGACAAAGCTAAGATTTCATGGAGCGCAATTGATGGCGCGCAGAAGAATAAGGATGGTAAATTGATCCTTGTGACAGCAGTGACACCAACCCCAGCGGGTGAAGGTAAGACGACAACATCGGTTGGGCTCACGGATGGTTTAAATAAAATTGGCAAACAAACGACAGTGTGTCTGCGTGAGCCAAGCTTAGGGCCCTGTTTCGGCATGAAGGGTGGTGCCGCTGGAGGTGGTTATGCGCAAGTGATACCAATGGAAGATATTAATCTTCATTTCACCGGCGACTTTCACGCGATTACCTCGGCTCATAGTCTTCTTTCTGCCATGATCGATAATCATATCTACTGGGGGAATTCAACGAAGATAGATAGTCGAAGAGTGGCCTTCCGCCGAGTGGTTGATATGAATGATCGGTCGCTCAGATCGATCACATCATCACTGGGAGGACCTACTAATGGTTATCCAAGAGAAGATGGTTTTGATATTACGGTGGCCTCAGAAGTTATGGCTATTTTTTGCCTGTCTCAAAATTTGGAAGAGCTGGAAGAAAGATTAGGAAATATTATCATCGCCTACACTCGTGAGATGACTCCAGTCAGAGCAAGAGAGATTAACGCTCATCATGCGATGACGGTGCTGTTGAAGGACGCATTCAGGCCTAATCTCGTGCAGACCTTGGAAGGTAACCCTGCTCTTATCCACGGGGGGCCTTTTGCGAATATCGCCCACGGTTGTAATTCAGTGATCGCAACAAAAACGGCACTAAAATTATCAGATTATGTCGTGACTGAAGCGGGCTTCGGAGCAGATTTGGGCGCCGAAAAATTCTTTAATATTAAATGCCGGAAAGCTGGGTTTTCGCCTGATGCTGTGGTGCTAGTCGCCACCGTCAGAGCCTTAAAGCACCAAGGGGGCGTCTCGAAAGATGATTTAAATAACGAAAATATCGAAGCGCTGAAGAAAGGCTGCTCAAATCTGGGGAGACATATTCGGAACTTGAGCCAATTTGGGGTGCCAATGGTTGTTGGTATTAATAAATTTGTTTCTGATTCTGAGGCGGAATTCCAAGTCATTAGAGACTACTGTAAAAAATTCAATGTGGAGGTAAGTGTCACAAGTCACTGGGAAAATGGAGGTGATGGCGCGATTGACTTGGCCGAGAAAGTGGCTCGTCTAGCTGACTCGGGGGCCGCGCAGTTTAAAACTTTGTATGATGATGAAATGCCATTGATGGGGAAAGTCGAAACAATCGCCAAAATGCTGTATCAAGCAAATGAAGTAATGGCAGACAAATTTGTTAGAGATAAAATAAAGTGGTTCCAAGAGAATGGTTTTGGGCATCTACCTGTCTGTATTGCAAAGACTCAGTATAGCTTTTCCACAGACCCGAAATTGTTAGGTGCACCGAAAGATCATTCGCTTTCTATCCGAGAGGTAAGGTTATCTGCCGGTGCGGAGTTTGTTGTGATTGTGTGTGGTGCAATCATGACGATGCCTGGCCTTCCAAGAGTCCCAGCAGCTGATAAAATCAAGCTGGATGAAGATGGATTGATACAGGGGCTCTTCTAAAGATAGGTTCTAGTGACTGGCTTGAGGCGCATAATTTCTTATTCTAAGAAGATAGCCTATCAGTTAGATTGGTTTCCATGAGTCGATCGTTCTGTTTGCTGATTGTCCTCCTTGGTTACAATTATACTTGCTCCGCCGAACCGTTAGCTGGAACGCAGCCACTTGACTGGGAAGGCGACGTCGCTTCTCGACTCATTGATTCGGCTGATGCCTTTTTGCTAAAGAAGATTGAGGAGACGATAACAATTCATGAGTTGGCTCAACCAGAGCGCGCGGAATTGGCACGTATCTTGGGAATGGTGGATGAGCGAGTGGCAGCCCCCCTCGATCTCGAAGTCTTAGGCAAGATCGCGGAGGGTGATGATTTTGTGGTCCACGAGATCCGGTGGCAGGCCTTTGGTGATGTGTGTGGAGAAGGTCTGTGGCTCGCTCCTCCAAATGCAAAAGAATCGATGATCGTTATACCGGATGCGGATCAAACTCCGGAGGAAATAGCAGGATTTGATGATAAGGTTCCGACGGATTACCAAACCGCCCGTGAGTATGCTGCTGATGGGATTAATGTTTTCGTGCCTGTTTTAATTAACCGAGATTTAGGTCCGCACAAAATATCGAATCGTGAGTATCTCTATCGCCCCGCTTTTGAATTGGGCCGTCACCTTATCGGTTATGAAATTCAGAAAGTATTAGCTCTGGTTGACCGACTAGGCTCTAAATTAGTGGGAATCCACGGGCATGGTGAAGGTGGCATGCTCGCTTTATTTGCAGCAGCGCTTGATGAGCGGATCCCGAAGATTACGGTGAGTGGTTATTCTGGTCCTGGTGCTGATTTGTGGAAGGAGCCTGCGGAACGCAATGTCTTTGGTTTGCTGAAGCAGTTTGATCTCGCCTCGCTAAAAAAGATGGTCGCTCCGCGCGATTTAAAGATTTTGGCTCACCCATCTGGACCCAAAGTGTTGATTGAACCAAAAAAATCACGAGGCAAGCCTGGGCGTCTCCTTTCATCAGGTCATGAGGGCGAAAATTCGAAAAAGCAGGCTCAGCCTTTGAAGATACTCAAAGTCGTTGACCAGAAAGTACGCCATGCCCGGCAAATGCACGAGCTTGACCGCCACAACCAACAGTTACTTGTTGAAAGCCCGTATGTGCGTCGAAAATTCATGGCGAAGCTTAAGACGACTTCGCCGCTCGCTTTTAGGGAAACTCAAAAGTTCTACCGCAACTATTTTTCTGAAAAGGTAATTGGCCGGTTTAATGATGAACTACTTGAGCCTAATCCTCGGACCCGGCGAATTGAGATCAATGATAAGGTGGAGGCTTACGAGGTTGTTCTTGATGTGTTTAAGGACGCTAGTTTTTTTGCATACGGCATTCTAATTCTGCCGAATGATCTAAAATCGGGGGAATCTCGACCTTGCGTGGTTTGTCAACATGGTTTGGAAGGGCGGCCACAGTCGACGATTGGAGAGAAAGACGAGCATTACTATGGGGCTTTTGCCGCAAAATTGGCAGAGCGTGGCTACATCACTTTTGCGCCACAGAATCTCTATATTTTTGAAGACCGATTCCGAACGCTCCAGTTCAAGGCGAACTCAATTGGGCGTACCTTGTTTTCCCTCATGGTTCCACAGCATCAACAAATTACAGACTGGCTTGGTGGGCTGGACTTTGTTGATGCGGAGCGAATTGGATTTTATGGTCTCTCCTATGGTGGGAAATCGGCAATGCGTATTCCTCCCTTGGTAGACAACTATTGTTTGTCAATTTGCAGCGCGGATTTCAACGATTGGGTTTGGAAAAATGCCTCAACACGGAGCCCATACAGTTACTCGAATAAAGCTGAGTATGAGATTTTTGAGTTCGATCTTGGGAGCACCTTTAATTATTCGGAAATGGCTGCGCTCATTGCCCCACGGCCTTTTATGGTTGAGCGGGGCCATTTTGATGGGGTCGCGCCAGATGAGCGAGTAGCCCTTGAGTTCGCCAAAGTAAGGCACTTGTACTCGGCAAAACTGGGGCTCGCTGAGCGCGCGGAAATCGAGTGGTTTATTGGACCCCATAAGATTAACGGGAAAGGGACCTTTGAGTTTCTAGATCGTTGGCTAAAGCGCTAGGAGCCGCGGGTTTGATGTGTTAAGCCACTGGGAAGTTACCTTTCTAAGTTTTTGATCCAGCTTGCCTGAAGTAAGGGTCAACGATGTTGCCGTCGGAAACTCATCTCGAACAGTGAAGAGCAGAATTTCCCGTCATCTGGCTAAGCCAGGACCTCGGGCATCAAGGCATTACTATCCGCAAACTTGTCAGCAGTAATGCCGATTTTTTTGAGCATAGTGAGGTGTAAGTTTGCCAGTGGTACGGACTCCTCGAAGCGATGGTAATTACCATGCTTGAACCCCAAGCCCTTACCACCTGCCAACACCAAAGGATAATTTTTGTTGTTATGGGTCGTGCTGTTACTGCAACCATAAAGAATGGTTGTTTGATCGAGGAGGCTCTTGCTGCCGTCGGCGTTCGAATGTGTCTCACGCATTCTGGTGAGGAATTCGGCAAATTTCCGCGACAAAAACTGGTCCCACTTTCCAAGTGGCTCGATTCCATTGGGCTTGTTCCAGTCATGGCAGAGCGAGTGAATGTTTTTCCCAAAGCCGAGAAGTTGAGGGAACTTGCCGCTCAAACTTGTGGCGTCTCCCATACTTCCGATTTGGTATGTGGCAACACGCGTCGAATCAGTTCGGAAGGCAAGATAGATGAGTTCGTACATTGTCCCGACATAGTCTTCCGGAACGTTTGAATCAGATTCTAGCTTAAGACGTTCGCGATCTTGATCAGTGAGCTCGGGTTTTGGGAGATCAATCCACGCCTGGGATCGTTCAACTCGCTTTTCTACCTGACGGACTGAATCCAAATATTCGTCAAACTTTTCCTTATCATGTTGGCCAAGATGACTTCGGACCTTCTTTGCGTCATCGAGAACGAGGTCCAACATGCTTCCGGCACTCCTTAGGCGGCGACGGCCCCTCGCGGTTGACTCATCGCCCCCTCCGAAAAGGCGCTCAAAGATTTGGCGCGGTTGGTTGAGCGCTGGGATGGGGCGACCGTGTTCGTTGTATGAGAGAGTGCTCGATCTAGTGGGTTCGCCGACACCTCCATCTGTGGACATGACCAAGGAGGAAAACCGAGTCTTATCGGCCAGTTGGCTGGCGGCGATTTGATCCATCGATTGAACGTTAAGTAGATCTCTGCCTAATAAATCGCAACCGGTCAAAAAAGTGTCTCCGCTATCGTGGCCGTCGATCTTGCGAACGTCAGGATGAGACAAGCCCCCAAGGATAGAAATGTCTTCGCGAAGGGATTCTAAAGGACTCAGAGGTTTGGAGAATTTAAAGTCGGCCCCGGCTTTTTCTGGGAACCAATTCCAACTGGCCTTTCCACTGTCAGCAGGCGCCATGGAAACTCCGAACGGAAAATAAATTGCTGCCAATCTCTTTGGGGAAGGATTCAAGGCCTCACTCCCCATGCATTCCAGAGACGGGAGAGCAAGGGTCGCTCCAATTCCACGTAGAAAAGTTCGACGATTTAAGTGCCAAGGTTTCCTAGAATCCATATTCGTAAGTTATTTGGTTTGAAAGTCTGGCCGCTGCACGACCGCGACCAATAAATCTCTCACGCGCAGGTTATTCTTCAAGAACTGATTTGTGAGATCGGATATTAGGGTTTCATCGGAAAATTCCAGACTCCGCCCTAGCGCGTAGGTCAGGATCTTTGACACGAAGGCCCTTGCGAATTGTTTGCGCCGATGTTCTTTGAGGTAATTTTTTAGTCCACTGATCCCTTGAATCTTATGCCCGTCCGGAAGTTTGGCATTCGCATCAACTTCCAATTCAATCGTTTTTTTACCATGGATTGGTCTTATGATTTTCTCTCGCCAAAGTCCGATAGCATTAAATTGTTCAAGAGCCTGACCCCAAGGGTCGAGATTGCGATGGCAATCGGCACACGCGGGATCATGGAGATGAATTTCAAGCTGTTTACGAATCGGGAGCTGCGCAAAGTCTGGATCGGCAGTCTCAAGTTCGGGAACGTTTGGAGGGGGAGGAGCTGGTGGATCATTGAGCAAACGTTTACGTAAAAACACCGCGCGTTTAATGAGATTCGAATCCCGACCTGTCGAATTGGCGGTGAGGATAGACGATTGTCCTAAAAGTCCTCCCCTGTGCGATGCGTTTTTGGCTGTTAATTTGATCCGTTGGAATTCTCCTGCCATTACCCCATCGATCCCATAATGTCTCGCCATTCGGCTGTTTACGGTCACGAAATCCGAATCGATAAAATTTTCGGCAGAAAGATTACGGTGAAGGACTTCGGAGAAGAAAGCGAAAGTTTCGCGGCGCATGTCACCCTTTAATTCGGGCTTAAATCCAGGATGGATTTTCTGGTCGATGACAACACGATCTAACGCGTCAATGTCTAACCATTGGGAAACAAAGTTTTCCACAAATTGCTGCGAACGAGGATGTTTCAGCATTCGATCGACCTGGTGGGTAAGCACATCGGGCTTGCTTAGCTCGCCTGAATCTGCAGAGGACAACAATTTCTGATCAGGCATGGTACTCCATAAAAAGTAAGAGAGTCGCGCAGCTAGCTCATGTTGTGTCAAAGGCCTTTGCTCCGCCGAGAATGGCTCAAGAATGTAAAGGAAATGAGGTGAGACCAGCGCCATTGCTAAAGTTTCTTTCATCGCTTCCTCAAAGGTGGGCATTTCCTTCCGAACGACTTTGAAGAATTCCGTAAAGCGAATCACCTCATCATTTGTGACTGGACGTCTCCAAGCACGCGGGAGGAATCTCTCGATAACTTCCCTAACGTAATTTGGTTCGAATGATTCTGAACGTGAAACAGAATCGTGAAGGATTTGGCGATGATGAGCAGGTGGCCAACTCTCAAAAATTGGCCCCTTGAATTCCAATGATTCGATCACCGGGTGACCGCCGTATGGATTCGTCACAGAAATGACTAGCCCCGGATACTTGCCTTGTCCTTTCACTGGCAATGGGAAGTTCTCCATCCGTCCCGAGAATTCGTAGTCGTGCCATCCCTTCTTGGTAATATCGATTTCAGCTAGGGTTTTCCGATAAACTTCAGTGTCCGGTCGATAGCCTACCATCACCCTCATTCGGGGCAGTGGGCCTGGTGTGTCTTCATTAAATTCTCCTTTGGCACGGATCCGGATTCGGAATTCTCCGGTCTCAGGGTAATCATTCTTGATGCGTGCGATGAATTCTTGGTCTTTACCAAGACGGTTAGACGGCTTGGTTTTTCTGTGCCACTTATTTTCCGTCGACTTTTTGAAAGTGTATTCGAAGACTTTGGGTGCCGGGGTCGTCGTAATGACGTGATCGAGTGCGACACGGGCAGCTTTCAGATAGTATTCAAATTGAATACCTGTCATCTGGAGCGCGCTTCCATTATTAAGCATACCATCAACCGAGACACCATCGGGCGGTAAGTCCGACACAAAGGAAATATCTAGTCCTAGCAGATCGCGCATTGTATTCTGATACTCGGCCCGATTCAGACGGCGCACTACGACGCGACCACCTTTGCTTTTTCGTGAGTCTGCTGCTGATTTGATTTCCGAATTCAGCCAGCTTAGAACAGTCCGTCGTTCATCAGCGCTCAATGTTGGTTCTTCCTCTGGAGGCATCTCTCCCAAGTTGATTGCTGAGCGAACGTCTTGCCAGTGTCTTGCGGCTTTGCGGTCATTAATGAGATCGGTAGAAATCGTGTCTAGTCGAAGCTTGCCCTTCTGCTTTTCAGGTCCATGGCAAGCATAACAGCGCTTTTGGAGAATCGGTTGAATCTCCGTGATATAATTAGCTTTTGAAGCCAACAATGGGGCAGCAAGCTGGAGTAATATCAATAAGGTAAATAGGCCGATGGGCCGGTGATTATGGGGTAAACTTTTCAAGGTCGCTTTTTTTAGTGGCAATAGGAGATAGGCTGGTGTCCGGCAAAGGAGCAGGAAGCCTTTAACGAGCCCTATTCTTATAATTCATCATTGTGTCGGTTGTTCCGACAAGACCCTCATCGTTTGTGATGCCCTCAAAAACAATTGGCATGAGCGGTGCCGGATCTTCGTTTAGGACCCATCCTAACCCACGCATCAGGAGGAGACGGTAAAATGGATCGTAATAAGTATAGGTAAAATGACCGGTCGTGGTTCCAAAAACTCGGCCTTTCCCCAGCTCATAAGTCCAGAAAGCGTCACTCCGAACCCCATCGCTTTCAAGAATCTCAGCAAACGATTTAGATTCAGTGTCGCGATTCAATGCGCCAATCACCTTCACATTTTCGCCCTTTAGTAGATTCCAATAGGACTCATCATTCAAACGAATCGATTTAGGTAGGCCTGTAAAAGCTGGGTGAGTGGTATCTAAAAAAAGAGGATAATCATGTCCAAATTTGCTCCACTTGGATTCTCTGTTTCCTTTCCAAGAACAACCAATACATTCAGCCAGCCTTTCGGCCTGATCGATTGGCCGCATGATACACGACTCATGGATTGATACGACGCCACCCCCACTGCTGACAAAATCCCTAAACATCTTGAATTGTTCATCTCTTAAATCCGGGAGATGAAGGTATTGAATGAGGACGTCAGCGGCATCAAATTGCTCTTGAGTTGGGAATCCAAATGCTTCCTCGACCGTAATATGAGAAATAGATTTCAGCATTGGGACGAACAATTCTTTGACTCGAATGTAGTCATGCTCGCCGCCACCGTGATCCTCGGGGCCAGATAGCCATAGAATTCTAACTTCTTTGCTAAGTTTGGCGTCATCAAACTTTCCAGTGAGTTCTAAAAGGCGTGATTTTTGCACGAGTTGATTTGGTTTTGGGCCTGCTTGCTTTCCGCGCTTATCAGAGGCTCCAAGCCACGCCATCGTTGGGAAGAGCGCAAAGAGAAGCACGAGGTTTTTAAAATTCATTTTTTTGTTTAGTTTGGACTGCGCTAGCATTGCTAGCGCAATCGTATACCACCTCATAGGTCGCTCCCTATTGAGATCCTTAGGCGCATAGGATTACGGTAATCGCCACTGCTTCATTTCAAGCGACGGAGTGATTTGAGCTAAGAGTGTTCAAAGTTGCTCCAACAAGGCGTGTTAATTCACGATTAAGGCATGCTTCAAACTATTCTAAATAGCCCTTCAGAAACCAATCGTGACAAGAAAGGTGTGATTCTCTCTGGTTTCCAATAGGTCCTCAGAGGGTTGGCTTTGTCATGCGGGCTTCGTAGGCGTTCATGGTATCCGAGCTGAACTTCGGTTTGCCAAAGCCGTGGCTGTTGCTAAGTGCGTCGCCAATGATATCAGTCGCTCTTAGACGCGTTCCTGTCGGTTTGGTCGACATGATTATTTCAGCCTTGCTCAGTAAGTTGACGCTAGTGTGTGGCGGGACATAACGCTCAGGCACCCAAAAACTCTCCCTTACGATCTCCGTATGTTCCCGACATCCTTTTTCACAATCGCGTGAACAACGAGAGATTTCACGCTCCCTAAATTCCCAATATCCGGGAATGGTGTAGGCGGGGAAGTGACTTTCCTCTGTCCATTTTTTCGTTCCTTCGTCATCCAACCAGAAGGTGTTTTTCCCGCGGGCCAAGGCAATTTCCGCAGCGCGGACATTGACAAAATAACTCGCGAATTCTGAGCCAGGGCGGTTGAACGTTTCAAAAGCGACTCGAACTCGATTTTTGTCGATGGTGTTTTCAATGTATCCTCCCCAGGAGGACGAGTTTCCTTCCCACGGCTGACTTGGTCTTTTGGTAAGTGGTTGATAATACTGCCGAGCTGGCGAGCAGCTTAGGGAAAAAACAGCACTACCGAGAAGTGCGATGAAGTATAAAAGGCGCTGCATATAGTTTTGACTGGCGGTCGTTCTATTTGATTCAAAAAAAATGGATGATTCTTCGAAAGTTTGCCCTCACCCGCCTTTCCAAAGCCAACGACTGGATTCACGGTATGTCGGATATATGAGATAAGCCCTATTTTAAATCTTTGCCACGACCCTATCTGAATTCTAAAATCCTTTCAAACTATGAATACAATACGCTCGCCTCCGAGTGTGATTCATAGAGAATAGTGGTTACCGGTGATGAGACGTTTTCTGACTACGACGCTATCGATATTTGCGAGCTATTTGGTGCCGATTTTTGCTGCCGAGCGCGGCGACGAGAGTTGGTGGTCACTCCAGCCGGTCGATCGGCCAGATGTGCCCAAGGTTTTTGATACGAGTTGGGCTCGTAATCCGATTGATGATTTTGTCTTGGCAAAACTCGAGCTTGAGGGGTTAAAGCCTAGACCTGAGGCTGATAAGCAAACTCTTACCCGGCGAATGTATTTTGATCTAATTGGCCTTCCGCCGGATCTCGGTGTCGAAGGGGATGTCGATGCCTTACTTGCTTCGCCACGCTATGGCGAACGCTGGGCGCGGCACTGGTTGGATGTTGCACGGTTTGGAGAGAGCCAAGGTTTCGAATACGATCAGTTACGCGAAAACGCGTGGCCGTATCGCGACTGGGTGATTAATGCTTTCAACGACGATATGCCCTACGATCGATTCGTGCGTCTGCAGATCGCTGGAGATGTTCTGGAACCTAATAATCCGGACGCGATCACTGCGACCGGGTTTTTGGTGTGTGGGGCATTTGATGGGTTAAAGCCGAACGGAGACAAACAGCGCAAGATCATGCGTCAGGACGAGATGGAGGATCTGGTTGGCACGGTCGCGCAGAGCTTTCTTGGCCTCACCGTGCATTGCGCTCGTTGCCATGATCATAAGTTCGACGCCATCACGCAAAAAGAATATTACCAAATGGCCTCGGCCTTGGCCGGAGTCACCCGGGGTGATCGTGAGGTGCCCGCTGGTGGCGATCCAGAAGCGTTACAAAATTCACTTGATGCGGTTGCCGCGAAATTAGCGGAGTCCGAGCAGCGTATCACTCAGAAGATTCTTGCTTCTGATAAAAGAATCGTTTTGGCGGTCAATCGGGTGAGGCCAATCTCTCGTTGGACCTTTGATAAGGATCTCCGGGACGAAATCGGATCCGCACACGGTGAAGCCAAAGGTGGTGCGCGCGTCATTGGCGGAGTCTTGCATCTCGATGGCAAAGATGACTACGTCATCACGGCACGCATGCCGCAGGAGTTGGGTGCGAAGACGCTCGAGGCTTGGGTGAAATTAGATAATCTCGATCAGCGTGGAGGCTCAGCGATTTCGGTTCAAAACGTCAATGGAGGACAGTTTGACGCGATCGTATTCGGCGAGCGTGAACCACGTCGCTGGATGTCAGGGAGCAACAGTTATACTCGTTCCGAGAGCTTTGGGGGTCGTGAGGAAATTGATGCTGAAAATGGGTTTGTTCATGTTGCGATGACCTACGCAGAAGACGGAGCGATCACAGCCTATCGCAACGGGAAGTTGTATGGTAAGGCCTACCGCACGGGACGATCGAAGTATCTCGCCAAGAATCACGAGGTGCTCTTCGGGCTGCGTCATGGGAAGAGCGCCGGTGCTGGGCGCATGTTAGCGGGTCAAATTGATAGAGCTCAGTTATATGATCGTGTTCTATCGGCCGAGGAGATCGCAATCTCGGCGGATGTTCGTTATGTCAGCGAAGCGGAGGTGGTTGCGGCCTTGACTCCGGAGCAGCGTCAGATTCGCGATGAGCACAAAGCAGAGATTGTTCGGATCAAGGGCTTGCTGACCAAGATTCAAAAAAAGAAAGTCTACGCTGTGCGTCCGTCAGGTTCGCCGGTGACGAAACTCTTAGAAAGGGGTAATCCCTTTGATCCTCGCGAAGAGGTTTCGGCTGGTGCTGTTGCAGCAGTCAAAGCAACATTGCCGGCGGATTTCGGTTTAGCTCCAAATGCGAGTGAAGCTGAGCGCCGGAAGAAACTCGCCGCCTGGATTTCACAACCGGATAATCCGATGTTGGCCCGCGTGATGATGAATCGGCTTTGGCACTATCACTTTGGGCAGGGTTTGGTGAAGACACCCAACGACCTCGGTTTTAGTGGGGGCGAAGCCTCGCACCCTAAATTGCTGGACTGGCTCGCTGCCGAGTTCCGGGCGCAAAAATGGAGCTTGAAAGCGATGCATCGACTGATTGTCAGCTCTGCGACTTACCGGCAGTCTTCGCGGCCGAATCCCGATGCTTTAAAAATCGATACAGGTAACGTTTTATTATGGCGATCTTCGCCGCGGCGGCTCGAGGCCGAGGTGATCCGCGACTCGATTCTAAGGGTGGCGGGCCAACTGAATACCGCAATGGGAGGTCCCGGATTTCGTGATTTCAAGATGTATCGGCACAAGGGGTCATGGGTTTACGATCCGATTGATCCAGAGGGTTCTGAATTTAATCGCCGTAGTATCTACCGCACTTGGGCGCGCGGCAACGTCCATCCTTTGTTGTCTCCTCTTGATTGCCCCGATCCCTCGACTACGACTCCAACACGTAGTATCACCACTACGCCGCTAGGGGCGCTTTCGCTCATGAATACTTCTTTCGTTTTGCGCATGTCGGATCACCTCGCCGAGCGGTTGCAACTGGAGGCAGGTGATGATGCGAAGGCCCAAATTACCCTAGGATTTCGTCTCGCCTACGGCCGCGAGCCAAGAGGAGTGGAGATCGGGCCATGCCATGACTTCGTCGCCAAGAGCGGCCTTGCCGCGTTTTGCCGGGTGCTCTTTAACGCTAACGAATTCCTCTACGTAAATTGATCGAACTATGATTGGTAAACCACTATCACGACGCGAATTCTTTGAGTGGACAAAGGGAGGGCTCGGTGGGGCTGCAGTTTCCTCGCTGATGGTAGGGGAGGGTGTTGCCGCCCCCCCCGTTGAGCCTCAACACATGCCAAAGGCGAAACGAGTCATTCATCTTTGTTTGTGCGGTGGGGTGAGCCAAGTCGACACTTTTGATTATAAGCCAAAGCTTGCTGAAATGCACGGCAAGTCGCTTTCAGCCGATGAGCGCCCCGATGTGTTCTTTGGTAAAGTGGGATTACTGCGCAAAAATGATTGGGAGTTTAAGCAACGGGGCAAGAGCGGACTTTGGATCTCCGATCTCTTCCCACATCTTGCGACGGTTGCTGACGAACTGACGGTCATCAATTCCATGGTCGCGCAGTCTTCTAGTCATACTCCGGCGACCTTCCAGGAAAGTAGTGGATTCCGTCTTAATGGTTTTCCGGTGATGGGATCGTGGGTGAGCTATGGGCTTGGAAATATGACTGATAATTTACCCACCTATGTCGTGTTGCCGGACGCTCGTGGAATGCCAGCTGGTTCGACGAGTAATTGGACTAATGGTTTTTTACCCGCCGTCCATCAGGGTGTGCCTTTCCGGACCAGCGGCGAGGGGGATGCCATCAGCAATTTGTTCCCGGCTAGGCCGATCACGGCGGAAGTTGAGATCAATAGCCGAGCACTTTTGGACAAGATGAATAGCCTGCATATGGAAGAAAGAGGCTTCGAGGATGTCTTCGCGGCACGGGTCTCAAGTTACGAGCTGGCAGCCAAGATGCAGCTCGCGGTTCCAGAGGTCACCGATATCAGCAAAGAGAGTGAAGCAACTCGTGAGAGCTATGGATTGAATGGTAAGGAGACAAAGGATTTTGGGCGCAGTTGTTTATTGGCGCGGAGGATGCTCGAACAGGGCGTTCGCCATGTGCAACTTTTCTCCGGCGGTTCATTCGGGTCGCCACGCATCAATTGGGATGGGCATGAAGACATGAAGCGTAACCATGGCCGTGAGGCCTTGCGGATTGACCAGCCGGTCGCAGCACTTCTCAAAGATCTTCGCCAGCGCGGAATGCTCGATGACACGCTCGTGTTGTTTACCTCGGAGTTCGGCCGCACGCCTTTTACTCAATCAGGAGCCGACCAAGTAGGCACTGGGCGCGATCACAATCAGGTTGGTTTCAGCTGCTGGATGGCTGGCGCTGGGTTGAAACACGGAATCACATATGGAGCGACGGATGACGTGGGCTACAAGTCCGTGGTTGATCCTGTGCCTTGGTATGATTTTCATGCCACAGTGCTGCATTTATTGGGTATTAATCACGAGGAACTTACCTATTATCACAACGGGATTCAACGCCGGTTGACCGACGTTCATGGGAAATTAATTGATGGAATCTTAGCCTAGAATCGTGGGTGGTCACTGCTAAGAATACTCTTCTAGTCTTAGATAACCCAGTAGCCTTTTAAATCTCTGATAGGTATTTTCCCATCGTTCGAGATTCACCTTAGATATACATGGGTTCTATTTCTTGCCAAACTTGGCGCGCAGGAAGGTGACGAGATCTGCCATTTCCACTGGCGTGATCTGCTCGTGTAGGTTTGCGGGCATAAGTGAGACTTCTGACGCAGTCATTGTCTTGATATCTTTCCTCAGTATGATATCGGTTTTACCGTCGGGGCGTTTGAGGGTGAGGCTGGTGGCTGATTCGTTGGCTAGAACTCCAGCGTGAGAACCACCGGTGGAAGTTGTGACGAGGTATAGCTTGTATTCAGGATCGATTTTTCCGTTTGGGTCCAGGATGTCCATAAGGATCCCCTCATCAGGTTTGCCTGAGATGCTCTCGAGAGAGGGTCCGATTTCGTTGCCTTGATCGTCGAGCTTGTGACAGATAAGGCAATTTTTCGCGTAAATACTTTTTCCATTTTTCCCGTCTCGTTTGATGGTGAGGGCTTTCTGATAGCGGGCGATGCGTTTTGGCAGATCAGCATCACTACTGACAGCAGCCAATAGATTTTTTGCGCGATTGGTATGGTTGCTTTGAATGAGCTTTTCGCGCTGGATAGCAGAGAGGTCGCCAACTTGAATGGCCCTTTTTTCCAAGGCGCCGAGGAGTACTGGGAGGCGGTTTTCTTGGGAAAGAAGAGTTTCTAGCACGGCTGTGCGAGACTTTGGAGTAAGGCTTGGCCAGACCTTGATCAATTCTCGCGCGACACGAATATCATGAGATTTTCCAAGGGAGATAATGGAAGCTTGCTGCAGAGAGGGAGGCTGTTTTGGATCAAGGAGTTTGATCGCGACGGGAGCAAGGGTTTCATAAGGAGCGATTGAGAGCATTTCGATTGCGGAGACGCGTTGATTGAGTGGAGTCTGCTCATCAAGGGCCTGTTTTTTTGCCGAATTTAGAAATTTGCCAATATACTTGGAAGAATCGATGGGGAGCCTTGCGGCAAATCCAGATGCGAGCTTTCGAACTTCCGCATTGCGGCTGGTCATCATGACCGCCAGCTGGGTTGCAATTGTGTCCCAGCCGTTCGTTGGTTCTGGCCATGGGGTATCGCCTTGAGAGGCGCCGGCGATAAGGCCTTGAAGAAAAGGAATGCCGGTTTCAGGACTCACGTGATTAAGATGTAAGAGCTGGTTCATGACAGCGTTCGAGTCCCTCCTGCCGGCCATCGTGGTGCCGAGAAGCGGGGTTCCTTTCCATTGTGATAGCCACGATCCGTTCTTGCCATTAGCAGAGCTAAGGATCGCTGATTCCATCCAGCGATCGCTCCCATGTTGGTGAGATAAGGATGCAAGTCGGGTGGCGGATGCTTCAGTCTGAAGAGCGCCAAGGGTGAGTGCGATCTGAAGTCGAACGCTGGGATCGGGGTCGAGGGTATCGACCATCGAAAATACATGGCTACTAACCGCTTTGTCTTTTTTTAGAAGGGGTTCGGCGATGCGCAAGGCGTGGATGCGAACCCCAAAGTGTTTGTGTCGAAGTGCTGTCAAAACGTGTGAAGACTTTAGAGCTCCAATACTGGCTAAGGTGTTTATTGCGCGAATTGCGCCGCGCCAGTTTCCATCTAGGCGTTTCGCAAGCACCTCCGCAGGATTCTTATCTGCTCTTTCGATGAGCAGGCGTTGTGCTGTTTCTCTTCGCCAGGGATTATTGCTTTCGATTTCCTGGGCTAATTCAATTCCGCTGAGCTTGGAAAAATTTGGGGATTCTTGGACTTTGGCATTTTTTGGGACAAGTCGCCAGATCCGACCGTGTGCTCTACCTTGGTCGAGGCCATATTGTTGTTGGAGAAATCGCGGAATTGCAGAGTAATCCTCGATAATTTCGCGATACATATCAACAATATAGAGCGCGCCGTCAGGGCCGGTGCGAAGGTTCATGGGGCGGAACCATTGATCGGTCGAGGCCAAGAATTCTGACTCCATTTCTTCTGGGGCACGGGTTGCTTTGTAGCCTGCGCCGTCGCGGTTCAGAACGGCGCGGTGGATGATATTAAGGGATGGCTCGCAGTAGAAAAGATTGCCGCGATACCGCGCAGGGAAAAGCGTTCCCCCATAGTAAGTGGTGCTACACCCTCCGGAGAAGTAGTTGCTGTTCGTTTCGCGGTCACCGTAGAATTTCACCCACGCTGGATCACTACGGCGCCTCACCCGCCACGGGTGTGGTTCGCTAATGCGGAAGCCGCGATTATAATTCGAAGCGTTATGGGTGTCGTTGGGTGAAGGGACATGAGGATTTCTGGCAAGGTAGCGATGGGGCAGAGGAAGGGCGTAGCGAACCGAGGTTCCGCCGGATGAAGGGAAGCGATCGCCAACGTCGTTCATTGTCAGGCCAAAGGTATGCACGCTGCCGTTTACTCGTTCGATTGCGCTGCCGTCGGCCCGAATGCGGAAATCTGAGTTCCCTACTTCAAGAGGCGTCTTGAGCCTTGGCCCCGTAATTGTTCCTCCACCACTGCCGCTGCCGACGTAGATCCAGCCGTCGAGTCCCCAGATCGGATTATTGATACCACGTTCGATCGTGTTGGTGGCAAAGCCGGTGAAAAGGGTCTCCCGGACCTCGGGTTCTCCATCGCCATCGCGATCAGCGAAGAACATAATATGTGGCGCACATGTCACGATAATTCCTCCATTCGCGGGCACAATGCCATAGCATGGTGGTAGGTCGTCAGCCCAAACGGTGGCTTTGTCCATGAGGCCATCGCCATCTGTATCAGTAAGTAATTTCACCGTTCCGGTCTGCCGTTTTACCGCTGCTTCCGCGATAGGTCCTCCCTGGAACTCCCAGCGCACGCGCCGCACAGTTTTATCGAGTTTCCCAGTCTTATTCAGTTCTTCGGTATCAATATGACCTTCAATATTGTAGCCGTGCAATTCGCAGACGAAGACGCGTCCGTGCTCGTCCCACGCGATACATGAAGGTTCCTCGACAATTGGCTCGCTGGCCACCAGCTCGATACGAAATCCCTCCGGTAAACGGATTTTTTTTGCACTTTCTTTTGGGGAAAGTGGCTGGGGAGCATCGGCGGCTTTTTTGATCTCGCTCCAGCAGGGTGCTAGGAAAAACCCAGAGGTGATCGTAAAGATAATGAGGTGGATTCTCATAGCGTGTTTCGTAGGTGTTTGTCTCGCTCTAATGCGGCAAGCAAGATTGGAGATACTGAAGGAGGCCCCACTGGAGGAATTGGCTCGCTCCGGCATGCCGATAATAATAGGATTGAAAATGAACGTTAATACACAGAATTTTCAGTGAAAGGATATCTTAGTTTTTGTCTTATGTTTTTGGTTTTTGTTTCGCGTGGACTTTGCCAAGAGCCAGATCTCATCACTTTAGAAAACGTTTCCTCAGCAAAAAGAATCGTAGCGGACGAACCACTCCGGGAAAGGTTTTCAGCCGAACAAGCGGCCCGATATCTAGACAACACGTCACTCGCATGGCAGAAGCGCCGTAATTGTGTCACGTGCCATACTAATATGGCTTATCTCATGGCTCGACCCGCCCTAAGCGAGGTATTGAAGGACTCTGGGGAAGTTCGGGGATTTTTTGAAAGCTATTTCATGAAGAGGTGGGGAAAAGGAAAAACCCCTCCAAAGCACGCATACAATCCGGTAGTCGTAGGGTCTGCCCTTGCTTTTAATGACGTCCAGACCTCAGGGAAATTATCGGCGATAACTCGGCAAACGCTGGACATGATGTGGAAGACGCAACGGAGTGATGGTGGCTGGGACTGGGCTAAGTGCGGATGGGCTCCAATGGAGATTGATGACCACTTTGGGGTGACATTGGCCGCCCTGGCTGTCGGAATCGCACCAGGAGACTACGGGGAAAGTAAGGCTGCCAAAGAAGGAATGGAAAAGATACGCCAGTTCCTGAAAGACAATCGGGCGCACTCTCTCCATCATCGTATGATGCTCGCTTGGGCATCTATACGAGTCGATGGTTTAATGGAGGACTCGAAGCGTAAGGAGGTCCTCGAGGAAATGCTATCGAAGCAGCTCGATGGTGGAGGGTGGGCTACGCCGGCATTTTTGGTTGATTGGAAAGATTATGAGCGCATGGATAAAAAGCCTCACGATCCCAATACCCCGGATGCTTATGGGACTGGCCTCGCTATTATCGTGGCTCGCGAAATGGGGATCCCTGCCGAAGATGATCGCCTTCAAAAGGGAATAAAATGGCTGAAGAACAATCAACGTCAAAGCGGGAGTTGGTTTACACGTTCTCCCGCAGAAGACAGTAAGCATTACATCACAAATACTGGCACTGCATTTGCGGTCCTAGCCCTCCAGTCTTGTGGCGAATTTGAAGGCTGGCCTTTTGGGGAATGACTGATTGATATGATTGCCTAGCGAGCGATTAATAGGGCATCGGTTATTTCCTCTTTCGAGCTAAAGGGGCGGGAGAATAATTTCTTTGATTACGCTATCTGCTTGAGGGTTGTGTGAAGCTGCTAAGTTTGATCCTTGAGATGGCGCTACCTATTTACCTATGGGTGTGGTCTCTCCGAGCAGACTCGAAACTATTGGCTCCATCGCTTTTGCCCATGCTGCATATCCCTTCTGGTTGGGATGCGCGCCGTCGGGAATGAGATCGCTTTTCATTCTGCGGCCGTCGAGGAAGGTCGCGCCGATATCTCGGTAGTGTATCATTCCATCTTCATCGCCAATATTGGAGATGAGTTTATTGACCTTCATATTCTTTTGCCTTGCTGTATCATCGTCGTTGCCGCCACGCGGAAAAATCCCCAATACTAAAATTTTTGTCGTTGGCAACTTGATCCTTATTTTTCCCACGATCAGCCGAATGTCGCGCGCCGTAACTTCGGGCGGGCTACTACTATGGTTGTTAGTGCCGATCATTAGGACGGCTAGCTTGGGCGAGATGCCGTCGATGTTTCCGTTCTCCAATCTCCACAACACATGCTCGGTGCGATCGCCGCTGATCGCTAGATTCACGGCATTGCGTTTTGCGTAATATTGGTCCCAGATTTTTTTACCACCTGCCTCACCTTCTTTGTCCCACCAATGGGTGATCGAATCACCGATCATCAGTAAGTCTACCTTGCCCTTTTTCACGCGCGCGTTAAAGGCGCGGTGTCTTTCTAGCCAAGGAATTTTGTGCCAGCGTGGCTCGGGGCGAGCAGCGATCAGATTGTCTTTGCCATTGGGGGGAGGGGTTCGCCATGTTGGGATACTAACGTGGTCGTAAGTCACGGTAGTAGTGACCTTGTCGAGTTGAGAACAAGCGGGTAGCCCTACATAAAAAGTTTGTGCCATGGGAATCTCGGCAGAGCCAAGATCTTTCCAGTTGTACCCATCTGAAGACATGTAGCCAGTGAAGCGGTTACGGAAGCGAATGAGGCGTAACCAGTAAGGCGTGCTCAAACGGTTTTTTTTAATAACATGCTTTTCGCCGAGATGTCGCGCCTTGTGGATGGTCGTTTCACCTCCCTTTTTTGACCGGGTGACCAGCGCGCCGCTCCAGTGTGGGATGAGTAATACCGATGCGTGACGCGAATCAGCATCGAGGGTTTCGCGCATCATTACGCCGGGTTTCGTCCACTGCGAACTCATTGGTCTGATGATACGCGCGGTGATTGTTCCGTCGCCAGTCATTGGCGCGTAGGCGAAATGGAAGGAGTCATCTATGCCGCCGATATCATGGCCTTCACCTTCCATGGTGAAGGCTTTGCCATTAAACTCGCTATAGCCGGGGAGTCCTACTTTGCCGACATCCATGCTCATAAAACCATCTGGCAAACCTGAACTCGCTGCGAGCTTTGCGGAGCTCGCACTTGTGCCGGTTTCATTCGAGGCAGTAATCGTATAAAAGTAGAGTGTTCTAGGTTTTGTCTTTGTGTCGTGGTAGGTAGGGGAGGAAAGCTGAGTGGCAACTTTTTGGTAGGGCCCGCTGGAGTCTGTTGAACGATACACGGTGTAACTTTGGGCATCGACACAGCTATCTGGTTCTACGCATCTCACCCAAGTAATGCGAATTCCTTCGCGAGTAGTGCGAGCGATAAGGCCCGCTGGCATGCCGGGTGGTTTAGTCGTCTTGGCTGTTTCGAATGGTGGTCTCCAGTGAGTGAGCGTGCCGAGCCCGATGTGGTCTCCACTGTGGCCCTCCGGTCGTTTCTTTGTGACGATTTGAGCGGAGTAAGGCGCCTCGATTCTCCGGCGTTTTACGTAGTGGTTGAACGGGCGCTCGAAGATCGGGTAAAAGTTACCGCGACTGGCGGGGGATATTTTGGTGTAAGGATTATTACGCCCGCCGATTCCATACTTACCAGTGCGGTCGAGGTAGGGCTGGTAGTCAACATCCTCGCCAAGGCCATACTTTGCGCAGTATTCGAAACCTGCAAGAATACGATTATCTCTCCAGCCATAGAGGTCCACGCCCTGGTTCCACGCGACCTCGGCCGCGCAACCTAATAAGCCCAATCCCAGCTGTGCATAGTGTTGAGCACGCGAGGATTCCTGACATTGGCCACTCGGGTAGACGATCGTGTGAGGGATGCTACCGTTGCCTGCTCCAGCGATCGCGTATCGCACAGTCGCCTCAAACAATTGACGATCATTACAGAAAATGGCGATTGCCATCTTGGTTTGTAAGGCAGCGGTTTCCCAATTGCCATTAGCGAAGTGGGCGTAGTGTTTGATGGTGGGGTGCCAAGTGTCCATGAGCCACTTCTCGCAGCGTTTGGCATCCTCTTCCGACCAGCCAGAGTTCGTGTGGCGGAGGAGTTCGGCAGCGTTGACAAACTTAAAGCCCTGCAGTCCCGCTGCTAGGACGCCATCGATCCCGGTCACTTTTTCAAGTGAGCCGGCCCAGGAGTTAATGATCTCAATCGCTTTATCGGCATGGGCCTGCTCGCCCGTGATAGTCCACATCAAAGCATTTTGGTAAGCGGCCTCCGCATCGCTTTTGGCTTCGCTCATACGAATGGTTGGAGATCTTCCGATTTCAGGAAAAGGTCCTAGTCTACGGTAGCTAGCCTGCGACCGCGGGCTGGCTGACAGCACTTTGAAGCCCTCAAAAATTGGAGTTCTCTTCTGTGCCACCGCAACCTTCATACGATCCAGATCAGCTCGGGAGTGAAGAAGGCCCGGGTGGATAAATGCTTTGTCAGCAGAAGTCTTGCTGATGATCGAGGCGAACAGCAATATCGTATAAAGGAGACGGGTAGAGGTCGCGCTCATAGTTTGCCATCCTAAAGGTCCAAAGCTTGATTTAAAACGCAGAAATTTGCAGAGGAAAGGCCGAGTGGCTATCAGTCTTCGGCGGCGAAGAAGCCTTTCATCGCAGAGGTCAGTTGGGACATGGCAGTGACAGCTTCATCGAAGGGTTCGGAGGTATGCAGAAATCCGTGCAACATAGTTGGGTGAGCTTGTTCGGTGACTGGAAGACCGGCGTGACGCAACCGCTCGGCATAGGCTTGGCCTTCGTCGTAGAGCACATCGTAGCCAGCGCTCAACAAATAGGTAGGAGGGAGTCCTCTCAAAGAGGCCGCGCGTAACGGACTGGCAAGTGGATGCCCCCGCTCCTCGACGTTAGGGACGTATTGATCCCAGAACCAAGCCATAAGATCCTTGGTTAGTCCGTAACCATCAGCGTATTTGCTGTAACTGTCGGTCTCTGTGTTGGCGTCGGTGATTGGATAAATTAACCATTGAGAATGGATCGGCGGAGCTTCTTCGTCGCGTGCCTTGAGAGATACTGCAGCAGCAAGATTGCCACCCGCACTGTCTCCAGCTACGGCGATACGAGACCGATCGATTTGTAGTGTTGAGGCGTGATCCGAGACGTATCGCGTTGCATCGTAGCAATCATTGATCGCGGCGGGGAATACGTCATCAGGAGCCGGGCGATATTCGACAGAAATGACAGTTACACCTGCTTGGGCGGAAATGCGACGGCACAAGGTATCATGCGTTTCAATATTCCCCAGCACCCAGCCGCCACCGTGGAAATACATTACACACGGTTGCGGTCCTTGACCGGCTGCGCGGTAGAGGCGCAGTTTGGGGCCACCTGGCACCTCGATGTCTTGTTGGGAAGCAGCTTCCGGCCCGGTGCCAAAAAAATCGGAGAGATTTGCGAAGATCTCTCGGCCTTCGTCGGCCGGGAGGTCTTCATATTTTGGTGAATTCAGTTCCGCGACAGCGGCAAGAAAAGCACTCGCTTGGGGATCTAATCTCATGGCGGGGAACGTCTTCGTCAGACCGGAACGGACAGAGAGAAAGGGTCTTATCCTCTATCCCGTTTTAATCATGCTGATTTCCCCGACCTTCTCTTGTGCAAGTTCTAGCGCAGGATGAGGTTTGTCTTCGAGCATGAGCTGGTCAATTTGAAGCCATTTGTTTGGTGTCATATATACCAATTTCCCATTACATTCGTAAGGTGTATTCAACTTGAAGTTACGGGATGTCGTTGGTTCATCAATCGCTTGGCATTCGTAAACTGGGTAATGATTGCTGTTAAGAACGATGTATGACTTATAGGGCTTCACTAAATGTCTGTTTACTAACAGCTGAGCGTCTTGTCTGAAATCGAGTTCAAAATCTTTTTCATGGGGGACATAGTTGTAGGTGTATTGGCTTTTGTCTTGGGGGGTCCGAGGAATGGTATCGGTCTCAATATCATCGAGCAGCTGCTTGATCATAGGCTCATCATTTTTCCAGATTCGATCATAGAGCGTATCGACTGTATCACCATCTTCTACCGGCACATACGATTTATAGGCAATCTCACCGGTGTCTAATCCAGAGTCCATGAAGTGAACGGCCATACCAGATTTCTCATCACCATACCAGATCGTCCAGAAGCCTGGATGTCTGCCACAATGGCGGGGTAGGAGAGAGGTGTGGAAGTTCACTACGCCCATGGGTGGGATATTGAGAAATTCGTCTGGTAAGAAGAACTGATACCCAATGACGACGATTACATCCGGAGCCCAATCACGCATTTGATCCATGATGCCATCATCTTTGGGCTTACCGCAAACGATGGGGATGTTTTGCTCTTCAGCGATCACATGAATGGGTTTGCTTGAGCTGCCACCTGATGTTGTGGTTGTGATCCCCTCTGTAGGTGATTCCAAAATACCGACAATGTTAGCATCGTTGTTAACGAAATATTCCATGTGAATGGAAGTTAGCTCCCATGTCCGTGTTCCAATAATGACGATGCGTTTACTTCTCATGAATTGATTGATTGTTAGGAGTTTGCTTTTGGATGAAAGAGGAGACAATTCGCCTTCGATCAAGGGTGAGCAAAACTAGGAGAATTAAGAGGCGGATCAAGCCTTTAGAAGGGTATGTATCCGGCGGATTATCGAATGAAAACGTTTAGGGAAGCTCCTTGATCCGGACGTTCCGATACCAGATCCGTTTTGCTTCGTCTTGGAAGCTAATATATCCTTCATTCGGGCGATCCTTCATCGCGGATTGGCTCAAGTCGAGATCTTGGATAAGATCTCCGTTGAGGATGACCTTAAGTTGACTGCCGTTTAGGGTGATAGTGTAGCGGTTCCACTCTCCGGCTGGCTTCACTGCCATCTTTTTAGGAGCAGATGTTCGGATCACTCCCCCACAATCATGGTGCCCAAATTTCTTTTTCCCGTGGGTGTCGAGAATCTGAACTTCAAAACCATGATCGACGTGATTTTCTAGATCGCCAATCCGCATGAAGACCCCGGAGTTTCCCTTTTTGTTAAACTTAAATTCGAGATCGAGAACAAAGTTTTTGTATTTACGTTTTGTCGTAAGGTAATCGGGATAACGCTGCCACCCGCTTTCGCCGGGGCGAGGTTTTAAGGTGACAACATTGTCCTTCTCGACAACCCAGTTTCCATTGGTTTGCCATCCGGTGAGATCTTTCCCATTAAACAATTCTACAAAGCCAGCTTCTTCGATCAGTTCAGTAATTTTAATGTCTTTGTATTCGACGTGCATTTTTTGTCCTCCATGGAGCTGGAGTCCAAAGTGGCCCTTAAGTCGGCCTTTGTCCTTGGTCAGTTTAGCCGAAAGAACGTTGTTGATTTTGACTTCGATATCGCGGCCAATCGCGCGGAGCTCCAGGCTAGTCCATTCCCCGGCCTTGTAGCCCCGCTTTTTCACAGCTTCGACATCGGGTTTTTCAACCCACGCTCGTCCGCCTGTCTCGTACAGGCCTCCAGTTTCCTGAGATGTGTCGATCTCTACTTGGAAGCCGTTGACACTTACGTTGCTTTTGACCCGGTCTGAGCGGAAATAAAACCCACTGTCTCCCGATAAAACCCGAAATTTTGCGGTTACCAAAAAATTAGAATATTGCTTTTCGGACAAAAGCATTCCGTGTCGTTTTTCACTTTTGGGGCTCCGGCCTACGATCGCGCCATTTTCAACAGACCAAGTCCCTCCAGGAAGCGCAGTCCATCCTTGCAGGGACTTGCCATTAAAAAGAGGAGTCGGGTTAAGACCTTTAGCTTCCTCGGCGAAGGTGAAGTTCGTCAAGATGAGACCGGCGAACCATTGGCTTAAGACTTTCATAAAATCACTTACTCTTGTTGAGAGGGTGTTTCTGTCAATCGGGAGAATCCTTTTTAAGGTTGAAGGGCTAAAAGTATCTTTTGGGAAATTAGGGAAGGGGGGAAGATGGGCGAGCAAGGCGATTACGCGGCCAGCATTTCTACTGAGATTTTGATCCAATCGAGCCCCCTCTGAAATCTAGTTTTCGATGGTGCCGTTGATCAGAAATTGTATGATGGTGGAATGATATGTTGGATTAAGTCACTGGAAGAAAACCCAAGCATCAGGCTTTCTGTCGTCCTGCTCTCTCTCTTCTCGCTTCTAAATGGTGCCGAACCAGCCGACACAAACTACGTTGAGGCAGAAGTGCCCGAATATCGGCTCCCGAAATTACTGAAGTCCGACCTTAGGGGCCCTGAATTCGTCAAGAACTGGTATGAAAAACGACGTCCTGAGCTTCAAGCTCTTCTTGAGAGTCATATCTATGGCAAAACGCCTTCTAGAGACCTTGGCCCTTTCCTAACTCAAGTTGTTGAGACTGATCCCCAAGCACTCAATGGAAGTGCCACTCGCAAGCAGATTTCGATCATCATTGATGACGCGCATCAGTTGTCGATCGATCTCCTTGTCTACCTCCCTAACCAAGTGGATGAAACAGTGCCCTGCTTTATAGGCCTCAATTTTTATGGCAATCAGACCGTTCACGCTGACCCAAAGATTCAAATTAACCCTCGATGGATGGCGGGGAAGTCTCAAATCGGAATTAAGAATAATCGAGCGACCGAGGCTACCCGAGGGGTCTACCACGAACGTTGGCAAATCGAACGACTTGTAAAAAGGGGCTATGCTGTTGCCACCGCTTATTGTGGAGATATTGATCCAGACAATTACCAACATGATTTTACTGATGGCATTCACCCGCTCTTTTACCGCGATGATCAATCAAAACCCGATCCGGGTGAATGGGGCGCGATTGGCGCTTGGGCATGGGGTCTTTCGCGGATTCTTGACTACCTTATTGAATCTGAATCGGCTATTAATGCGAAACAGGTTGCAGTCATCGGGCATTCGCGCCTTGGAAAAACCGCCCTTTGGGCGGGGGCTCAGGATCAGCGCTTTGGCCTTGTGATCAGCAATAACTCAGGATGTGGTGGAGCTGCGCTCTATCGCCGTGAGTTTGGTGAGAGGATTCACCACATGATCAAGCCGGTTGGCTATTGGTTCTGCAGGAATCACGCAGAGTTTGCCCATCGAGAACAAGACCTCCCAGTCGATCAACACATGCTGCTAGCGCTCGTAGCTCCTCGTCCTCTCTATGTCGCAAGCGCCACTCAGGATCAATGGGCTGATCCCTATGGAGAATTTCTCGCCGCGCTCGCTGTCTCTCCTGTTTATGAGCTTTTCGGAAAGACCGGCTTGCCAAGTCCAAAGATGCCGGCACCCAACGCCCCAGTCCAAGGCACGATTGGCTATCACCTCCGTAATGGGGCACATGCAGTCACGGCCTATGATTGGGAACAATACTTGAACTTTGCCAACCGGCATTTCAAGCGTTAGACCCCTTACTTAAGGGAGCCGGAATTTGCTTTTGGCCTCAAGAAGGTTTATACGTAAGTCTTCCCAGCAACTAATGAAACCAGTGCGATTGATCTGTGTCGGAATGCCAGTTCTATTGGTGTGTCTGGTGTGGTTGAATCGACGACCTGTGGAGTCCCAGTATGAAGAGGCAAAAGCAGGTCAGCAGATTCAAAAGGAAGGGCATTTTGAAAAGATTGATCTTGTTTGGGAGGCGCCGGAAGAATTTCAGGAGTGGTTGAAATCGTATCGCAAATCTGACGTGCGGATTGATTTGGATGAAGGCTTGATTCTTGCTCGAGAGCGGAGGGTGACAATGAAACACTTAATTAGGACTAATCCGAGAGAGGCTTTGGAGAGAGCGATTTCGAATGAGGGTCGAGTAGGGCTTCCGGAAGAAATTAGTGAGTTGCTAGAGGTTTCGATTTCTGATGCAGGAGAATTTGAGCGCGTGGTAAGTTGCTATACTGGTGGATTTGTTCGGCCGGTAAGGGCAC
>Ga0206682_10000354_pt1 | contig 50009 bp, 40 predicted proteins | sample M240m12015metaG_FD_155444 | JGI IMG/M metagenome (GOLD analysis project Ga0206682, IMG submission 155444) | Ammonia-oxidizing marine archaeal communities from Monterey Bay, California, United States - M2 40m 12015 | ecosystem: Environmental > Aquatic > Marine > Intertidal zone | place: USA... | reverse complement strand
GGAGGTGGAAACATGACAACTAAACATTTTAGAAACTTTTTTAATTCTATTAGGAGTGGGGAAGTGCTTAATTCTCCAATAAACGATGCCGTGATTAGTCAAAGTATGGTGCATTATGCTAATCTAGCACACAGATCAGGAAAATCTTTTAAAATAGATTCTAGAAACGGAAATATTCTTGATAGTAAAATAAAGAAAAAGTTCTGGTCAAGAGAATACGAAAAAGGGTGGAATCTTAATTTTGTTTAATGTTTTTTGAATATTTTTTAGGAACACTAAATAAAAATTTTTCAAATCTTTTCATTACAACTAAATGTAGTTTTGCCTGAGTGTATTTATAAATATACCATGGTAAACTGGGTACGTATTCGTGTATTCCTGCTATCAAGTATTCATTATTTAGGACAGATCTAAACTCTAACCATCCAAGTGAAGTCCTTTTTACAAGCCAACCTCCAGTGATATAAAATAATTTTCTATTATCATCACTTCTTGATTTTATTACTTTGAGTTCTAGAAGAGGAATCATTAAAAAACTGAATTTTATAAAATTCCCATCATAATTAGCTTTCAAAATATCAGCAAATCTTTTTTTCAGCCAAATTGGATAAATTCTAGAAACAAAATCCATTGATCTATTACTTGGATTGGCTATTCTTTGAACACTTCTAACAGTGTTTTCTTTTTTCTTTCTTGGAAAAAATTCAGGATTTTCAGGAATTATTTCTTTTGGATATAAGGCTTTTTCAACACTATCTTCAACACTTATGTAATCAATTGGAAGATCTACAATATTTTCAGGATTTAATGTCATTTTATGTTTTAAGCTTTCAACAAGAGGAGAAACTAAAAACTTACTTGTTCCCGTAATTAAACTTACCCACAGTTTTGATAATCCTATAGTTATAAATGATAATGAAAAGATGAGTCTTCTTTTATTCATTTTTTTTGCGGTTATCTTTAATAAGTCCATGTAGGTTATTATTTGATTTCCGCCAATTTCAACAGGCTTGTTATAAGTTGATTCATTTCCAACAGACCATCTTATAATTTGAAGTGCATCTAAAATATCAATTGGTTGATTTAGTGATTTTGTCCATTCCGGACATGCCATAAGAGGAAGGTTTTTAACAAGTTGTTGAACTATTCTAAATGAAGATCCGTTAGGTCCAATTATTATACCAGCTCTAATTGAAGTCAGAGGAGTATTTCTTGAACCTAGTGTTTTTTCAACTTCATATCTAGACTTTAAATGTTTTGATATAGTGTGGTCATCCTTTGGAAGTATTCCACCCACGTATATTATTTGTTTTAAATTACAGGCTTGTGCAGCTCTTGAAAAATTATCAGCCAATAATATATCGGTGTCTTCAAAATCTCCTTGATTTAATCTTGTTGAAGGCATCATCGAATGAACAAGATATATAGCTGTATCTGCTCCTTCCAAGGCTTTTGTTGTGCTGGAAATAGAATATAAATCAACTTGTTTCCAGTTGACATCAGTTGAATCAGGATACTTAATTTTATTTCTACTTAAAGCAATGATATTGTATTCGTGTTTATATTTTTCAATAAACCATTGTCCTATAAATCCAGTTGCTCCAGCAATTGCTATTGTTCTTTTCAAAAATCAATATTTAAATTATTAAGTAATATAAATAAGTTGATTATTATATAAATAAAAGCTGGACTAGATTTAACAATTCCATCTTTAACAATTAATCTTAAAATAAAACCTAAAAGCATTAGTACTGTAAGGCCTAGTGAAGATAATATTGTCATTACAGGAAAATAAAAGCCTAATAATAAACCGAACCCACCTGTTAATTGAGCGGAGCCAACTATAATTCTAAATTTAGAAATACCCCATCTATTGAATTCAGATTTCATTATATTAGAGGTGAAAGACATGATTCCATAAAAAACAAAGGAGAAAGCTGAAAAAATTTCTAATATTTCTGGAATCAAAGCTTTCATATAAAAATCTATTTGTTAACTTAAATAATAATTTTAATATATGAAGAATCTTTATAATATACTGGTTTTAATTACTATACTTTTTAGCTCAAATTTTGTAAAATCTCAAGATGATATTTTATCTAAAATAAATAAAATAGGAACCCTTGAGCAAAAGGTTATGATGCCTATGCGAGACGGAGTTAGACTTGCTACGGATATATATATTCCTAATTCTGATAAAAAAGTTCCAATAATTTTTTCAAGAACTCCCTACAATTTTAATTCTTGGGGAGATGGTGAAGAAAAAAACCGTACTCATCAAAGAGCTTATGAAGCTTTAAAAAGAGGATATGCTTATGTTGTTCAAAACGAAAGAGGAAGATATTTTAGTGAAGGTGAATGGGATATTTTGGGTATTCCTTTGACAGACGGATACGATGCATTTTCATGGATGAGTGAACAACCTTGGTCTAATGGTAAGATTGGTACTCTTGGATGTTCTTCAACTGCTGAGTGGCAAATGGCAGTTGCAGCTTTAGATCATCCTTCTCATGCTGCTATGGTTCCACAGGGATTTGGAGCAGGAGTAGGTAGGGTAGGAGATTTTTACGAGCAAGGAAATTGGTATAGAGGTGGAGTTGAACAATTATTGTTTGGAACTTGGTTGTATGGAGTTGAACATGATAAGTTTAAACCACGAATTCCAGCGGGCGCATCACAAGAGGACTTAATTAGAATTTCTAGATTTTATGATTTAGCGCCAGAAAATCCACCAGTTGATTGGGCTGAAAAAATAAAACATTTACCCTTGCAAGATCTTTTAAAAAACGTTGGAGGAAAGAAAGAGATTTTTGATAAAATGATTAAAAGAAAACCAAACGATAAAGACTGGTATAAGGGAGGCTTATATCACGACAATATGGATTTTGGAGTTCCAAGTTTTTGGTTTGTTTCGTGGTATGATGTTGCAACAACTCCAAACATTGCTTTATTTAATCATGTTAGAAAAAACTCAGTAGATCAATTCGTAAATGATAATCAGTATTTGGTTATAGCTCCTACATTACACTGTGGATTTACTAGAGCCACTGAAAATACAATTGTTGGCGAAAGAAGTGTGGGAGATGCAAGATTAAATTACGATGAACAGATTTATGATTGGTTTGATTTAATGCTAAAAGAAAAGCAAAATGATTTTAAAGAAAATACACCAAGAATTCAGTACTACACTATGGGATCTAACAAATGGCAAAGTTCTGAAGTTTGGCCACCAGAAAACACTGAGATGACAACGTTTTATTTAAGTAGTGATGGAAGTGCTAATACCTTGTATGGTGATGGTAAGCTAACTACTCTAAAAAGAAAAATTAAAAATAATAGTGACACTTTCTTATACGATCCAATGGACCCGGTAACTTCAAACGGAGGTGGCGTTTGTTGTATGGGTAATGCTGTAAAAGGTGGTGCATATGATCAACAAGAACTTGAAACAAGGGATGATGTATTAGTGTATACCTCGGAAACTCTAAAAAATGGATTTGAAGTCACCGGGTTTATTAATTCTTCAATATACATATCATCTGATGTAAAAGATACGGATATAACTATTAAGCTAATTGATGTTTACCCTGACGGGACGGCCTACAATATTGATGAGACAATTCAAAGGGTCAGATATCGAGAAGGATATGATAAAGAAGTTTTTATGGAAAAAGGTAATGTATATAAAGTAGATTTATCTCAAATGTCAACTAGTAATTATTTTAAGAAAAATCACAAAATTAGAATAGAAATTTCAAGTAGTAATTTTCCAAGATTTGCTAGAAACTTAAATACTGGTGGAGATAATTTTAATGAATCTAAAGGAATTATTGCTAGAAATACTATTCATCATTCTAAAAAATACCCATCTTCAATTTCATTACCAATTGTTAAAAATTAGATAATGAAAAAAACATCTAGAAGATCGTTTATAAAACATACATCTGCACTGTCCTCAGGGCTACTCATTTTACCTAGTTTATATAGTTTTTCGGCAAACAATAGATTAAATATTGCTGTTATTGGAGTGGGAGGAAGAGGAAGAGCAAATTGGAGCAGGGTTCCGCAAGAAAACATAGTCGCTATGTGCGATGTTGATGATAATAGAGCGAAAGATGGCTATAACATGCATCCTAATGTTAGAAAATTTAAAGATTTTAGAGTGATGTTTGATAAGATGCATAAGGAAATTGATGCAGTTATAATAAGTACACCTGATCATACACACTTTGCAGCTACAATGGCAGCAATGGAACTTGGGAAACATGTTTATGTTGAAAAGCCATTAGCTCACAATGTATGGGAATTAAGAGCTTTAAAAAAAGCTGCAAAATACTATAAAATTGTTTCTCAAATGGGAAATCAAGGCCATACTACAAATGGAATTAGATTGATTAAAGAATGGTATGAAGCTGGAGTATTGGGCGAAGTTAAGGAAGTCCATGCATGGATTGGTGCTTTTAATTTTAAGCCAGGGAATTATTGGACTAAACCAGAAAGTTTTCCTCCACCTAAACATCCTATTCCTGATTATTTAGATTGGGATTTATGGTTAGGTCCTTCAAAATATAGAGATTTTAATACTGCATATGCTCCAAAATCTTGGAGAGGATTTTATGATTTTGGGAATGGACAGTTAGGTGATTGGTCATGTCATACACTTGACGGTCCTTATTGGTCATTAAATTTGGGTATGCCAAAAAGTATTAATGTAAATGTAACTAACCCTATGACTAAACATAATTTTGTTTCTGAAAAATCTGTAGTAACCTATAATTTTGAAAAAAACCAAAATAGACCTAAAGTCACTTTAAAATGGTATGAAGGTGGTTTAAAACCTGAACTATATCATGATTTGGGTATTGATAAAATGAAACCTTACAATAGACAAGGTATGATAATGGTAGGAGATAAAAATACATTAATAACAGGTGGAAGACCTAACAATCCTCGTCTACTAATGTCTGATTCTGATTGGGCCGATTTTAATAAAAATGCTCCAGAAAAAACAATTCCTAGAATTAAAGATGAGACACCAGTAGAAGAATGGGTTAATGCTATTAAAAACGATACACTACCTCTTTCTAATTTTGAATATAGTGCTGGTCTAACTGAAATGGCTTTATTAGGTTGTTTAGCTCAACGGTTTAATGCAGATTTAAAATACAACGCAGACAAAATGAAAATTACTAATAGAAAAGACGTTAATGCTTTTTTGAAGCCACCGGTTAGAAAAGGTTGGTCATACGGAGAACAATTTTGAATTATATAATCATATTTATCTTATTTTAAAAATTATAAATAAGGACTTAAAAAATATTTTGTAGATGGAAACAAACTTTGATGCAATTGTAATAGGGACTGGAATTAGCGGAGGATGGGCTGCAAAAGAACTATGTGAAAAGGGATTAAATACTCTTGTTTTGGAGAGGGGAAGGATGATAAAACATGTTGAAGATTACAAAACAGCAAATAAGGAAGATTGGGAGTTTCCTGCTGGGGATGCTATTACTCAAGAAATTAAAAAAAGACAACCTAAACAAAGTAGAACTGGTTATGTAAATACAGAATCAACAAAAGATTTCTTTGTTGACGATATTGAACATCCTTATAATGAGATAAAAAGATTTGATTGGATTAGAGGCTATCATGTAGGAGGAAGATCATTACTTTGGGCTAGACAAAGTTACAGGTTAACTCCTTTTGATTTTGTAGCTAATAAAGAAGATGGATATGGAGTAGATTGGCCAATAAGATATAAAGATTTAGCACCTTGGTATGACTATGTTGAGAATTATATTGGAGTAAGTGGAGAAAATTTAAATTTAAATCAATTTCCAAATCAAAAACTTCTAAAACCAATGGAGTTAAATTGTGTTGAAAAAGTTTTACAGAACTCAATTTCAGAAAAATATTCTAATAGACACATGACTATTGGAAGAGTTGCACATATAACAGAGGGCACTAAACCTGGATTAGGAAGATTAAATTGTCAATTTAGAAATAGATGTAGAAGAGGGTGTCCATTTGGAGCTTATTTTAGTAGTAATTCTTCTACACTTCCTGCAGCTGAAGCAACAGGAAATATGACATTAAGAACTAATTCAATAGTTTATGAAGTAATTTATGATGAATTAAACAAAAGAGCAACAGGCGTTAAAATTATTGATTCAGAATCTAATTTGACTTATGAGTTTAAAGCTAAAATTATTTTCATGTGCGCTTCTACAGTACCAACAACCTCTATATTAATGCAATCAAAATCTAATCGTTTTCCAAATGGGCTTGGAAATGATTCTGGTGAGCTTGGACACAATATAATGGACCATCATTTTCAGATAGGAGCTGATGCTACTTATGATGGTTTTGAGGACAAATACTATACAGGACGAAGACCAAATGGTATTTATATTCCAAGATTCCAAAATATTGGTGGTAAAACTAAAAATACAAACTTTTTAAGGGGTTATGGTTATCAAGGAGGAGCAAGTCGAACAGATTGGACTAAGTACGTAAAGGAAGCTTCTTATGGTGAAAAATTGAAGCAAGCAGTTATAAGACCAGGTGAATGGACAATGGGTCTAAATGGTTTTGGAGAAGTACTTCCTTATCATGATAACAAAATATTTTTAGATTATAACAAAACTGATAAATGGGGTTTGCCAACTGTAACTTTTGATGCTAAGCTTAGAGAAAATGAATTAAACATGAGAAAGGATATGCAGTTACAAGCGATGGAAATGTTAGATAATGCTGGTTTTAAAAATGTTAAACCAATGGAAAGTTCATATGGACTAGGTTTAGGAATTCATGAAATGGGTACAGCAAGAATGGGTAGAGATCCTAAAACATCAGTGCTTAATGCTTTCAATCAAGTCCATGCCGTAAAAAACTTATTTATAACTGATGGATCCTGTATGACTTCCTCTGGAAATGTTAATCCATCGTTAACTTATATGGCAATTACTGCAAGAGCTGTTGATTATGCTGTTAAGGAACTTAAAAATAATAAACTTTAAAATGAATAGAAGAAATTTATTAAAAAAAATTGGTTTAAGTATTGGCACAATAGCAGTGACTCCGTTTACTGTAAACTTATTTCAGTCTTGTAAAAATGATTTGAATTGGAAACCTGTTTTTTTTAAAAAAGAAAATATTAACTTTTTAAGTGAATTAGCTGACTTAATAATTCCTAGTTCTAAGGAAATTCCAGGTTCAAAAGAATTAGATTTATTAAAATTTGTTGATGTTTATATTTCTCAAGTTTTAAATAATGAAGAACAAAAAATATTTAACAATTCTTTTGAATCATTTAAGTCTGAATATTTAAAAAAAACAAAGTTGAAAAAGATTGATTTAAACTCAATTACAGAGTTGTTAGATTTTTATTTAGTCAAAAATAAATCTAAGCATGATATTTGGATTAATGATTTTATGAGTTCAGGCGAATCACTTTCTTATATTTTTCTAAATTCATATAGAAAACTTTTAATTAACGCTTTTAAAACTAATCAATATATTGGTGAAAACACATTAGTATTTAGACCTGTTCCTGGTGAACAAAAAGGTTGTGTTGACTTACAAGAAACTACTAATGGAAGAGCTTGGACAATATAATAAAGTAATATGAAAAGTAATTATATAATATTGTTTGTTTTTCTTATTTGCTCTTTTTCATTTTCTCAAGAAAAAGATGATTTGTTTAATATGATTGAACAAAAAGATGATCAAATCGAATTACTCCCAGAAAAAATGATTTTTACGCAAAGTATACTCTGGGGTGAAAAGGGTTTATTTCGAAAAACAGGTATTTCTCCTCTTAATTTAGAAAATAGAGAAAAGGAGCTTAAGATTAGAAAAACGATGCTTACCGCACACCAAGCTATAGGTTATTTAACACTAGCTTCAATGGTTGCTCAAGGCATTATAGGTGGTAAGTTATACAATGGTCAAGATGATCTTTACAATACTCACAAAACAATGGGTAAAATTGTAAATATTGGATATTTTACTGGTGCAGGTTTGTCATTGTTTTCTCCACCTCCATTAATTAATAAAAAGGTCAAGGGTTTAAATTCGATCAAAGCCCATAAAATGTTAGCGACTCTTCATTTTTCTGCAATGGTTGCAACAAATTATTACAAAGACAAAAATAAAAGTAATCATAAAGCTGCAGCATATACTGCTTTTGCTAGTTACGCTACTGCTGTATTAGTTATCAAATTTTAATTATGTATAAAACTATTTTCCTCTTAATTTTTATTTCCTTTTCTAATTTATCTGCTCAAGACGAAAATACATGGATGTTGGACAGTAATCAGTCTGTTATTGAATATAACGCCAAACATCTTCTTCACGCATGGTCAGGAATTAATAAAAATATAAAGGGAGTTTTTTTGGAACAATCTAAAAGTAAAATCGCTATTTCAGCAAATATAGCTGATTTTGATAGCGGAATTAGTAATAGAGATTCTAATGCAATCAGAGTATTAAATGCTTTAAACTTTCCAAGTGTTAAGTTTTTTTCAGATGAAATCTTACTAAATTCTAGTAATATTGAATTCAATGGCGAATTAGATTTCCATGGAAAAAAAGTTGATAAAATAGTTAATGCTTACGTTAATAAGAAAAATGACACCTTAACTATTGAAGGAAAATTTTCGATTATTCTTACAGATTTCGATATTAAATTACCATCATTAATGCTTGTCAAAATGGATGACTTAGCAAAAATTAATTTTAAATTAATATTTAAAAAAAGTAATTAATTTAATCTTGCCACTCGGCAATAAAAAGATTGGTGTCTCTTGTACCGTTATTATTTCTGTTTGAAGAAAAAGCTAACTTTTTTCCATCTCTAGAAAAAACAGGAAATGCATCAAACGTTTCACTGTGTGTAACTCTTTTTAAGTTTTTACCATCAATATCAATCATGTATAGGTTGAAAGGGAATCCTCTCTCTGCTTCAAAATTTGAAGAAAATAGAATTTTTTCTCCTGAGGGGTGGAATACTGGACTCCAGTTCGCATTACCAAGATCTGTTAATTGACGAAGTTCACTTCCATCAGAATTACATATGTACAATTCCATATTAGTAGGTTGTACTAGTCCTTGTTCAAGTAAACTTTTATATTCTTCAATTTCTTTATCAGTTTTAGGTCTTGATGATCTAAAAATTAACTTCGAACCATCAGGTGAAAAGAAAGCTCCTCCATCATATCCTAAATCAAAAGTTATTTGTTTAACATCCGAACCGTCAATATTCATTGTATACAAATCTAAATCACCATTTCTTGTTGATGTAAAAACGATTTTATCTCCGACTGGTGAAACAGTTGCTTCTGCATCATAACCAACTTGATCAGTAAGTTTGTTTGTGATTTTTCCATTTAAATCAGAAACATATATATCAAACGAGTCGTAAATTGGCCAAACATATTTACCTTCTTTTCTCAAAGGAACCTCTGGACAATTCTCACTGTCTTCGTGAGTAGAGGCATAAAGAATATGTTCGTTGTCAGGAAGAAAATAAGAACATGTAGTTCTTCCAAGTCCGGTACTAATCATTTTTGGGTCATTATTTTTAAATGTTTGATCAGCATCCATTAAAAACATTTGATCACATTCAACATTCCAGCTATTATTGTTAGACTGAAAAACTAGTTGTTTATCATCGAAACTCCAATACGCTTCTGCATTATCTCCTCCAAAAGTTACTTGCCTTAAAGTTTTAAAATTCACTTCATCTTCAAAAATTAAAGGATTTGAATTTTCTACTTTTGTTTGACAAGAAAATAGTCCAAATAAAATTATAATTAGAGATAATTGTTTCATGTTATAAATTTGTAATTTGCGCAAAAATATACAAATTATGAGAAATCCCTTGACTTACATCATCTTCTTTTTAATTTTTTCAATTTCTTGTACTTCACCCGTTGTTTACAACAATCAAATTAAAGCGGATTTAACGTTTTTGTCTTCTGATGATTTAGAGGGTAGAGCTACGGGAAGTGATGGAGAAAGAATTGCTGCTAGTTATATTTCAAAAAGATTTAAAGAATTGAATGTAGAAGCTAAAGGGTCTATTGATTATTTACATCCTTTTTCTTTTAAACCAAAATCTCATCCTCACGAAGAAATTAAGTTTAATGATTCCTTGAAAAGTAATGGAATTACAGGCAATAACGTAATTGGTTTTATAAACAATAATTCATTAAATACTGTTGTTATTGGTGCTCATTATGATCATTTGGGTTTTGGAGACGAAGGCTCTTTATATAGAGGAAATGAAATTAAAATTCATAATGGTGCAGATGATAATGCAAGTGGAGTTTCATTAGTGCTTGATTTAGCAGCTAAATTAATTGATGAAAATAAAAATAATAATTATTTGTTTATTGCTTTTTCAGGAGAGGAAATGGGACTTCTTGGTTCAAATTTCTTTGTCAAAAACCCTACAATTGATATTTCTTCAATTAATTACATGATAAACATGGATATGGTTGGAAGATTAAATGATGAAAATTCTCTAGCAATTTATGGACTTGGAACTTCTCCTATTTTTAAACAAACTATTAAATCTAATAATAATGTTTTTAAAATTATTGAAAATGAATCTGGTATAGGCCCATCTGATCACACATCATTTTATTTGCAAGATATTCCGGTTCTACATTTTTTTACTGGCCAACATGAAAACTATCACAAGCCTAGTGATGATAGTGATTTGATTAATTACAAAGGCTTGGATTTAATTTCAAACTACATATTTTCTATTATTTCAGACCTTGATGACAATGGAAAGTTACCGTTTAGAAAAACAAAAAATGAAAGTCAAGAATCGCCAAGATTTAAAGTTTCATTAGGAGTTATTCCAGATTATTTATACGATGGTAAAGGAATGCGAATTGACGGAGTTTCGTCAGGAAGACCTGCTGAAATTGCAGGTTTTATAAAGGGTGATGTTATTACTAAATTAGGAGAAGCCAAAATTGATGATATGATGTCTTATATGAAAGCTTTATCTAAATTAAAAAGTGGTGATTTAGTTAAGGTTGAGTACAAAAGAGATAATAAAATATCTTCAAAAAATGTTACTTTTTAAAAAACCTAGATTTAATATTTAAATAGTTTTCTTAACTTATAGCTTTCATATGAAAAAGCTATATTTTATAATTTTATTTCTTATTTTTTCTTGTTCCGAAAATCAAGTTTCAATTGACATTTCTACTCTTTCTAAGTATAATATCGTTACTACTTATAATGATGTCGCAGACACATTAAATGTTTATTTAGACAAAACTTTAGGTTTAACATTAGAGATTTCAGAAAAAAAGAAAAATAGATCAATAATTTTAACTGAAAAGCCTGATTATAATAAAGATTTTATTTCTATAAATTATAAGGACTCCTTAATTACAATTTCTGCAAATAATAAAAAAAATTTATACTATGCTACTTATGATTTTATTGAAAAGTTTTTGAACGTAAATTGGCTATCAACTGATTTTACTTACTACAGTGATTTAAAATCAATAAATTTTCCAAATAACTATTCTTATTATTATGAACCACCAGTCTTGACTAGAACAGTTCATTCAAAATTATTTTATAAAGATTCTGTTTTTGCTGATAAATTAAAAGTTACAAATGAAGCATTTCCTAGATATGTGCCAAATGCCAGAGTACATACTTTTCATCGCTTTCTTCCTTATGATGTTTTTTACGAAAATAACCCGGAATATTATGCCTTAAGAGGGAATAAAAGACTGCCTACACAACTGTGTTTAACAAATCCTGATGTTTTAAATATTGTGAAAGACAGTGTAAAGTCTTTTTTCAATAAGTTTCCAGGCTCTGATGTGATTTCTGTTAGCCAAGATGATAACACTCAATATTGTAAATGTGACAAGTGTTCAAAGATTGACTTGGAAGAGGGAAGTCCAGCCGGAACAATGATACATTTTGTTAATGAAGTTGCTAAATCTTTTCCCAACAAAACAATATCAACACTAGCTTATCAATATACCAGAAAACCACCAAAAGTTAAACCTGTAGAAAATGTTTTAATAACATTATGCTCTATTGAATGTGATAGAAGTGTTCCAATAGAAATAGGATGTAAAGATTTCAGTTCTGATTTAAAAGGTTGGTCTGGGTTAACCGATAACATTAGAATTTGGGATTATACTACTCAGTTTACAAATTTTCTTGCACCCTTTCCAAATTGGGGAACCATAAAACCAAATATAAATCTGTTTGTTGACAATAATGCAAAATGGATTTTTGAACAACATTCAAATAATAATAGTGAGCTTTTTGAGCTTAGAAGTTATCTTATGGCTAAACTACTTTGGGATCCTAATTTAGATTTTCAAATTCTTTTAAATCAATTTAATAATAGGTATTATGGAAGTGGAGGTAAGTATATTTCTGAGTATGTAAATAAAATACAAAACCAGATTGATAAAACTTCTTTTTTTCTATTTTTATATGGTGATCCTTCACAGGGATTTGACTCTTTTTTAAGTCCTGAAAATCTATTAAGCTATGACTTGTTATTTGACAAGGCATTAAACAGCGTTAAGTTAAATTCAGGTTATTACAAAAGAATTCTTAGATCCAAAATTTCTATAGATTATGCGATTTTAGAATCCTACAGAAAAAACTTTTCTGATTCATTTCAATTGACTGTACTTCAAAATGACATAAAAAGTGTTAATCCAAAATTGATAAAAAGACTTAATGATTTTAAAAATACTTGCATTAATAATAATATTACATTGATGAACGAAATGGGTTTTACAGTTTCTGATTATGTAATTAACTATAAAAATGCATTGAAGACTGCAGTTAAAAAAAATCTTGCAAGTTTAAAAAACATTACCCTTTTTACATCCCCAAAAAAATATGCAAATGAAGATCCCAATGTATTGACTGATGGAGCTTTGGGTGGTAACAGTTTTTATTCAAATTGGTTAGGCTTTGAAGGGAATGATTTGAGCGCAGTCGTAGATTTAGATCAGAAGAAAGATATAAAATCCATAAGTATTAACTTTCTTCAGGTAACTAATCATATAGTTTTTTTTCCAGAAAAAGTTGAGTTCTTTTATTCCGAAGATAATCTAAATTGGAAAAGTTTAGGTAAAGCATCTAATAAATTTGAGTTATCTCCAAAAAGCAAAGTAAATGATATTCAAACATTTTCTATTGACGTTAAAAATTTAAATACTAGGTATATAAAAATAATAGCAGATAACATGAGTAAAGCGCCTATATGGCACCATGGAGCCGATTTACCTTCATGGATATTTGCTGATGAACTAATAATTGAATAATTAAAATTTATGAAAAAATACATATTATCTATTGATGCTGGAACAACTAGTTCACGAGCTATTTTGTTTGATAAAAATGGAACTCAAATTTCAATTTCACAGTTTGAATTCACCCAAATTTTTCCAAAAGAATCTTGGGTTGAACACGATCCAATTGAAATTTGGGATACTCAGTTAAAAGCAATCCATGATGTTATAAATAAATCTAAGATTAGTATTGATGAAATTGATTCTATTGGCATAACAAATCAGAGAGAAACAACAGTTGTATGGAATAAATATACCGGAAAACCTGTTTATAATGCAATTGTTTGGCAAGATAGAAGAACTGCTTCGTTTTGCGATGAGTTAGATAATTTAGGAAAGGCAAATACTTTTTATAACAAAACTGGATTATTATTGGATGCTTACTTCTCTGGTACAAAAATTAAATGGATTTTAGATTCAGACAAATCAATAAGACAAGCTGCTCAAAACGGAGATCTTTTGTTTGGAACAATAGATACATGGCTTATATGGAACTTAACAAATAAAAAACTACATGCCACAGATTACACAAATGCTAGCAGAACATTACTTTTTAATATTCATACTTTAAACTGGGACGATGAGTTATTATCTCTTTTAAAAATTCCAAAAAATATGTTAGCTAAAGTTTATGATAGTTCTAAAATAATAGGAACAACTGATTTTGATGTTTTAGGTTTTGAGATTCCTATTTCTGGAATCGCAGGTGACCAACAAGCTGCATTATTTGGTCAAATGTGTGTTGAGCCAGGAGATGTTAAAAACACCTATGGAACAGGTTGTTTTTGCATGATGAATACCGGAGAAAAGCCAGTTAAATCAAATAATAGAATGTTGACTACAATTGGATGGAAAATTGGTGATAAAACAGTTTATGCCCTAGAAGGAAGTGTTTTTATCGCAGGAGCGATAGTTCAATGGTTAAGGGATCAATTGAATATTATTAATGATGCTTCAGAAATTGAAGATTTAGCAAAGACGGTAGATAATAACGGAGGAGTTACTTTTATTTCTGCTTTATCTGGACTAGGAGCACCTTATTGGAACCCAAATGCTACAGGTGCTATAATGGGAATAACAAGAGGAACTAAAAAAGGACATATTGCTAGAGCTGCACTTGAAGCCATAGCATTGAGATCAAGAGAGATTATAATTGAAATGCAAAAAGATTCAGGAACTACTTTTGATAAATTAAAAGTAGATGGAGGAGCAAGTAATAATAATCTTCTAATGCAAATTCAAGCTAACTTACTGCAAGCCCAAGTAATTAGACCAAAAATTACAGAAACAACCGCTTTAGGTGTTGCTTTCTTTGCTGGGCTGGCAACAGGCTTTTGGAGTTCAGTTGATGAGATAAAAAATATTTGGGATGTTGAAAAGAATTTTCATCCTAAAATACAAGAGTATGACAAAAAAATTATTTCTAATTGGGAAAATAGAATTAAAAAAGTTCTTTAAAATTGAACAGATCTTCAAATATTAAATTATTAAATAATAATAAAAAATTCGATTTTATAGTAATTGGAGGTGGCGCTTCTGGACTTGGTTGTGCATTGGACGTATCCTCGAGAGGATATTCTGTTGTATTATTAGAAAAATTTGACTTTTGCAAGGGAACTTCCTCTAGAAGTACAAAACTTATTCATGGTGGAGTCAGGTATTTAGAAAAGGGTCAAATTAGTCTGGTTTACGAAGCTTTGAAAGAAAGAGATATTTTAATAAAAAATGCACCTCACTTGGTTAAACAAGTCGGTTTTTTAATACCAGTTTATAATTATTTTTTAAAGTTTTATTATTTTTTTGGTTTAAAAATATATGATTTTATTTCAGGTAATTTAAGTTTTGAAAAATCTAGAACAGTTAACCGAGAAAGTGCTATTAAATTAGTTCCTAATGTAGAAAAACAAAAATTAAAGGGAGGGGTTGTTTATTTTGATGGCCAATTTGATGATTCAAGACTCGGAATTGATATTGCTTTAACATCAGAAATTAATAATGCAGTTCTAATCAATTATATGTCGGTAGAATCATTGATTAAAGAAAATGGTAAAATTAAGGGGGTGATTGCACATGACTCTGTAAATAATAGTAATTTTTCTATTAATAGTGATAATGTAATTAATGCAACTGGAGTTTTTTCAAGATCAATTATGGAATTGGATTCTAATAAATTAAAAACTGTAATTAGACCTAGTCAAGGAGTTCATTTGGTAGTTGATAAATGTTTTTTAAATGGAAATTTTGGAATACTTGTGCCGAAAACATCCGACGGTAGAGTATTGTTTGCTGTTCCATGGCAAGATCATGTAATTATTGGCACAACTGATACAGTTGTTGATAATCCTTCTTTTAATCCTGAGTCAACAAAGGAAGAAATTGATTTTATATTAGAAAATGTTAAAAATTATCTAGAGTTATATCCAAAAAGAGATAATATAAAAAGTGTATTTGTTGGATTAAGACCATTAGTTGCCAATAATTCTAATTCTAAGTCCAAAGATTTGTCAAGAAAACATAAAATAATAGTGAGTAAATCAGGGATGGTTAGTGTTATTGGAGGTAAATGGACAACATATCGAAGAATGGCCGAAAATGTGATAGATCTTGCATTAAAAAAAACAAAATTACCATTTGTTAAAAGTAAGACTAGTGATTTAAAAATTAAAAATGGTTTAATCGATATTGATTTTTCAAAAGAATCTTTAAGCGATGATTTTTTCTTGTCTAAAGAAATGATAATTCACTATGTTAAAAATGAAATGGCATTAAATTTAGATGATATTATGTCACGTCGCTCTAGATGCTTATTTTTAAATACAAAAGAAAGTATAAGAATTGCTCCTGTGGTTGCTGAAATCATGTCAAATGAACTTTCTAAAGACAAGGTATGGATTGATAAACAACTCAAATCTTTTTATAATTTAACTAATATTAATAAAATATAATATGGACTCTATTTTAGCTGAATTTATAGGCACATCAATTCTTATGTTACTGGGAATTGGTGTAAATGCAAATACAAGTTTAAAAAACACAATAGGAAGCGAAAACTCCAACTGGATACTAGTAAGTATGGCATGGGGACTATCAGTCTTTGTTGCTGTTTTTATCACTGGGCAATTTAGTGGAGCTCATTTAAATCCAGCCGTAACGATTGGTTTGGCAATAGCTGGGAAATTTTCATGGTCATTAGTCCCCGGATATTTAATTACTCAAGTTGTAGCCGCGATGTTTGGTAGTTGGTTGGCATATATTGTTTATATAGACCACTACAGACTAACAAAAGACGAAAATACAGTAAGAGGTTCTTTTTGTACAGGACCTGCCATCAGAAGTTATAAAAACAATTTCTTTAGTGAAGCTATTGCAACTTTTATTTTAGTATTTGCTATATTTTATATAGTTGAACCCAACTTAAAAATTGAAGGTGAAGTGGTTAATTTTGGTTTAGGAGCTCTTGACGCTCTGCCTGTTGGTATATTAGTTTGGGTAATAGGAATGACACTTGGTGGTACTACGGGTTTTGCCATTAATCCAGCTAGGGATTTCGGTCCTAGGTTGGTTTATTCATTACTACCTAGAAAGAATAAAAATGCTGATTGGTCTTACAGCTGGATTCCTGTTCTAGGGCCAATTCTTGGAGCAATTTTAGCTGGTTTACTATATAATTTTATTATGTAATGATTGACCAAAAACATATCCCATGTATTGCAGGATCTACAGGGTTAGTTGGTTCTCATTTATTAGAAAATTTATCAAAAATCTACCCTAAAGTAGTTACTTTAACCAGAAAAAAAGTCAATTACTCAAACCCTAACATTCAAAACGTTGTAGTTAATTTTGATAATCTAAATATTGAAAGTGAATTGAATGGTGTTGATCATTTGTATATTGCATTAGGAACTACAAGAAAAAAGGCGGGTAGTGCTGAAAATTTTACAAAAGTAGATTATCATTATTGTATTGATTTGGCAAGGATAGCAAGTAATTGTGGAATAAAAAGTATATCCATAATATCATCAGTTGGATCAGATCCTAATTCAACATTTTTATATCCTAAAACTAAAGGCTTAATTGAAAGAGATATTTCTAAAATTTCATTAAATCATTTAAGTATTGTAAAACCAGGTATAATTTTAGGAAAAAGAAATGAAAGTAGAGTTGGTGAAAAAATCGGAAAAATTTTATTTTCTTTAATAGATAAACTTCTTTTTGGAAGATTTTCAAAGTACAAAAGTATTTCGGCGATCAATATTTCGAAAGCAATGATATATCAAGTTATTAATTCAAATTCAGGAACAAATATTCTTGAATATAATGAGTTAATGAAAAGTTCAAATAGTTTTGATAAACTCTTAAAACATCATTGATATAATTATTTACATTTGCCAGAAATTTTAGTTGATGCTAAACATACACAACCTATCTGTTTCCTTTTCCGGTGAATATTTGTTTAAAGAAATTTCATTTAAATTAATATCAGGCGATAGGGTAGGTTTGATTGGAAAAAATGGAGCAGGAAAATCAACCTTGTTAAAACTTTTATCCAAAGAGACTGAGATGGATTCAGGTTCTATTGCCTACGAGAAAGATTTAAGAATAGGATTTCTTAAACAAGATATTGATTTTGACAAAGGTCGGACTGTTCTAGAGGAAGCCTATCAAGCTTTTAGTGAAATTAAAATACTTGAAGAAAGACAAAATGAAATTAACACCCAACTAAGTGAGAGGACTGACTATGAAAGTGATTCATATTTAGAACTAATTAATGATTTAAGTGATGTTAATGATAGGTATGAATTGATAGGAGGATATAATTATCAAGGACAAACCGAAAAAATATTACAAGGTCTTGGTTTTAAAAGAGATGATTTTCACAAGAGTACAGATACCTTTTCTGGAGGATGGAGAATGAGAATTGAATTAGCGAAATTACTTCTTCAAAGTAATGATTTATTATTATTGGATGAACCTACAAACCACTTGGATATTGAGTCAATAATATGGCTTGAAAACTTTCTTAAATCTTTTTTAGGAGCAGTGGTTATAGTTTCGCATGATAAAATGTTTTTGAATAATGTGACTAATAGAACTATAGATATTTCTCTAGGAAGAATATATGATTTTAATAAACCTTATTCAAAATACTTAGTTTTAAGAGAAGAAATAAAGTCTCAACAAATTAGTGCTCAAAAAAATCAAGAAAAACACATTCAACACACTGAAAAGTTAATTCAAAAATTTAAAGCAAAAGCATCAAAAGCTTCAATGGCTCAATCCCTTATGAAGAAGATTGAAAAAATTGATAGAATTGAAGTCGATCAAGACGACAATAGTGTCATGAAATTAAATTTTAATATTTCAATAAATCCAGGGAAAGTTGTTGCTGAAATTGAAAATTTATCAAAAAGTTATGATGATAATAATGTACTGTCTAATGTGAATTTACTTATTGAAAGAAAAAGTAAAATTGCATTCGTTGGACAAAATGGACAAGGTAAATCAACATTAGCAAAAATTATGGTTGGTGAATTAACTCCATCTTCAGGAAATTCAAAACTAGGTCACAATGTTCAAATTGGATATTTTGCTCAAAATCAAGCTGAATATTTAGATGGTTCTAAAACTGTTTTGCAAACAATGATAGATTCTGCAAATGAAACAAATAGATCTAAAGTTAGAGACGTATTGGGTTCTTTTTTATTTAAAGGAGATGATGTTGAAAAATATGTAAGAGTACTTTCAGGAGGTGAAAGAAATAGATTAGCACTTGCTAAGCTTCTTTTGCAACCATTTAATGTATTAGTAATGGATGAACCGACTAATCATTTGGATATTAAATCTAAAAGTGTTTTAAAGCAAGCACTAGTTAAATTTGACGGAACTTTAATATTAGTTTCACATGACAGAGATTTTTTACAAGATCTAACTAATAAAGTTTACGAATTTAAAAGTCAAAATATTAAAGAATATTTAGGTGATATTGATTTTTACTTAAATCAAAGAAAAATAGAAGATTTTAGAGAAATTGAAAAGAAAGATAAAGTAATAAATGTAAAAAAGAATAAAAATATTGACAGCTTAATTGAAAGAGATTTGAAAAAAAAGATCAGTAATATTGAGAGTAAAATTTCTAGATTAGAAAATGAAATTTCAATTATTGACAAAGATTTGGAAGAAGATTATGAGAAAACAATTTCTAGAGATAATTTCTTTTCTAATTATGAAAAGAAAAAATCTGATTTAGATTCTCTTATGAAGAAATGGGAAAAATTAAGTTTGTAAAAAAAAATTAACTTTATAAGCATAACTAATTAAATATGTGCGAATTAACTAATGATGAACTTTGGCTTGTTGTTAGACTTTATGCTTTTGCCTTGTCTCCAGTTATTTTAGGGTTATATTATTTAATTAAAAAAAATATTAGATATAATACGTCTATTATTTTATGTTTAACTTTTTTTATTTGTGCAGCTGGATTTGAATTATGGCTAACCTACGGTCTTTTTGATGGTCTTCCAGTGAGCGAAAGACGATCTGATGCTTTAAATTGTGCTATTCCTCAAGATTTAAATTGGGTTTTAAATTCACTAGGAGATGTTTTTATTGTATGGATTGGATTATTTTTAGTTAAGAAAATATTTAACAAAACTATCAATCCATTTGAAAAGTGGAATTGGTCTGTTTTTTTTGTTTTTCTTTTTTGGTTTGTAGGGCAAAATATTTATGTTGAAGTATTTATATATCATTTGCAATTAGGTGTAAGTGGAGATTTGTCATGGGGTCCTTTAATGCCATTGGGTTCGTATTACAATCCCACTCTTTTTGAAATCTATGGAAGACCTGTAACTTTTCAATCTCAATTAACTTGGGTGCTAATGACTCCAATAGTATATTTTTTAGCTATATATTTAAATAATAAATCAACTAATCAAAATGTATAAACGTTTACTTTTTTTGTGTATTATAGTTTTTGTATCCTGTTCAAAAGATGACTCTTTTGAAGAAGAAATTATTGTTAACCCAAATGCAAGTGCAAAAGTTATTGGATACTTACCATGGTATAGGTTTTCACAAAATGATAAAATTGAATATTGTAAACTCACCCATTTAAATATAGCGTTTGCTAATCCCGAATCTGATGGTACTATCATGCTTCCTAATAACTCGTCTGGAATTACCTTACAAAATATAATATCGACAGCTAAATCTAATAACAATGAAATTAAAATCTATATTTCTTTGGCAGGAGGTGGCATTGGGTCTGAAGCATTAGAAAGATGGAAGAATTTTCTTACTAACTCTCAAGATAGATCAGTACTTGTAAATAAGATTATTTCCTTTGTAATTGATAATAATCTTGATGGAGTTGATGTCGATTTGGAATGGGAAGCTGTTACTCAGGGTTACAGTGATTTTGTTATAGAATTAAAAAGTGCATTGACAAGTAAAGGAAAAGGAATGACAGCAGCATTCCCTGGAACAACCAGATTTAATAATATAACTAATGAAGCTTTAGAAACTTTCGATTTTATTAACCTTATGGTTTATGATTTTACTGGCCCATGGAATCCTACCGCATCAGGCCAGCATAGCTCATATGATAATGCTATTAAATCAATAAATTATTGGAAAAATACTGTCGGTATTTCAGGTTCAAAATTAACCTTAGGTGTGCCTTTTTATGGATATGATTTTACGAATTCTTCAAATGTTACATCTTTCACTTTTGGACAAATGGTTTCTTTAAACAGTTCTTATTCTGAACTAGACAATGTTGGATCTAAATTTTATAACGGTAGACCAACAATTAAATCAAAAGTAAAGCTTGCTGGAGAGCAAGTTTCTGGAATTATGATATGGGAGTTAGGTCAAGATTCTTTTTCTGAATATTCTTTGCTTAAAACAATTCATAGTGAATATAAAAATCTTGGTTTTAAAACAACTGAACTTTGTTTAGATTAGTTTTTAGGTAACTTCAGATTTACTGTCATCGATTTTTAAGTATTCTTTGTTTTCTAAAATTTCTTTAATAGTTATAACAGTTTCATAAAGATCAATAAAACTCACATAAAGAGGAGAATAGCCTAATCTAATGTTGTTTTCTGGTCGAAAATCAGGAATTATTTTTTTTCTATTTTTCTCACCTTTAACAAGGAGTTTGCAAATCTTCCAAGCATCTTTATGTTGAATTGTAATATGTGAACCTCTAGATTTTGATTCAATTGGTGATGTTATTTTTACATCAAATTTATTTAGCTCAATATTTATGATTTTTATTAAATATTCGCCTAATTCAATACTTTTATTTCTAATATTTTTTATTCCTGCTTCAAGTACAAGGTCTAGTCCGTTATTGACGGGAACTAGTGAAAGTACAGCAGGTGTGCCTGCTTTGAATTTATTTATATTTTTAGCAGGTTCATATTTATTTTCAAAATCAAAAGGTTTTAAATGTCCAAACCATCCTTTTACAGGATTTTGCATATGACTCAATAAATTATTAGATACATATAAAAAAGAAGGGGAGCCTGGACCACCATTTAAAAATTTATAAGTACAACCAATAGCAGCTTTTGTTTTAGACGCTTTAACATCAATGTCTATAACTCCAATTGCATGACTACAATCCCAAACAATTATACTTTTATTTTTTTCAGCAAATTCATTTAATTCTTTAATTGGATAAAGAAAAGAACTTTTATAGGTTACAAGACTTAAACAGTATATTCCAGGATTTTCTTTAATTGATTTTTTTAAAATATTAATGTTACAGCTTAAATTGTTACCATAATTTATAACTGTAATTTCTTTTTTTTCTGTGTACTCTTTTAACCCTTCAATAATGTAAATATCACTTGGAAAATTTAAACAGTCGGTTACTAGGTTCTTTTTAAATTGACAACTATTTAACAGAGAATATAAAATCTTGTAAAGATTTACTGATGTTGATTCTCCTACTAAAACTTCTTCATTATCCGAGTTAATTAGTTTTGACATTTTAAAAGAAGTTTTTTCGGATAATTTTAACCAATTGTCATTCCAGCTACGAATTAAATTTACTCCCCATTGATTATTAATTACTTCATTTAAATTTTTAATACTTTCAACAGGAAGTTTTCCTAGAGAATTTCCGTCTAGATATATTTCATTTGGGTTATTTATAAACTTTGATTTAAAAGTTTTTAAATTATCTGTATTGTCTTTTTCAATTGCAATTTTTTTTAAATCCATTTTTAAAACTTTTTAAAGTAAGGTTTTATGATTTTAACCCATTGCTTGTACATTTTTCTGCTTGGATGTAATCCATCCTCAGCTATTAATGAATTATCATTTAAAGCCTTTCTTGACATATCAGTCACATTAAAAAATGTAATATTATTTTTTTTACATTCATCATGAATCACCTTGTTGAATGCATTAATTTCATTAGTAATTATAGATCTGTTTCTGTCTTTTGCAAACGGAGTTACTCCCCAATCAGGAATTGAGACAACAATAACTCTTTCCTTTTTGTCATTAGCATATATAATAGATTTATTTAAAAGTAAGATGAAATCTTGTTTAAATTTATCAATACTTCTTCCCCTATATTGATTATTAACTCCAATTAGTAATGATACAAAGTCAAATTTTTTATTAAATTTTATTTTGTTTAGAGTGTCGATTAATTGGTCAGTAGTCCAACCAGATTTGGCAATGATAATCGGCTTGTTTAATTTATTTTTTAACGAATTAGATAATTGTACGGGCCATCTTTCAGATTCTTTAACGCTTTCTCCAATTGTATAACTATCTCCAAGAGCTAGGTATGAATAATTATTTTTATTTTGACTAAACGATATTAAAGGAATTATAAAAATTAATACTAATAATTTTTTCATAAAATTATTATTTGTTTAAATTTTTTAAGTTAACAAGAAATGACTTCTGTTCATCATTTAGTCCATCTGCTGTAAATATAGAAATACCGCTGGCTCCATTTTCTTTAGAAATATTATAAGCTTTTTCAAAATCTCCAGGATTCTTTAATGCTCCAGTATAAAGTCCAGAGTGAATTGGGAAGTCTACATCACTTACACCTTGTTTAGTTGCAAATCCAATCCAATTGATATTTTCTCTATAAAAATTATTGTATAACATAGGGTATGCAGAGTCCAAATTCCAATCATTCCATGCTTGTCTAACCATTTGTCTTGACATCTCAGGAAAAGGAAAAACAGCAGCAGTTACTTTTTTATTTTTAGAATGAGCAATATCAACAATCTCATTAACTAAGCTTGTGATTGCATTAAGTCTAAATTGTCTCCATTCAGTTGAAAGTTGAGGGTTTCTCATTTCCAATGGATTTTTGTTGAATATTTTTTTAAACTCTTTAATAGCTATCGGGTGGTAACCGTAATCATATTCTGGTAACTCAGTGTCTTGAACAATATTGTATTTAGGTTGTAAATCTGCTCCTAAAATAACATCTGGATATCTTACGTAATCCAAATGTACAGATGCAAGACCATCAACCTCCATTAACTGCTTTGCATTATTTATAATATGATTTCTGGCATCAGGATGAAATGGACTAAGCCATTGATAATAATTAACGTAAGCCCTGTAGTCTAAAGAATTATCTCCATTTCTATTGACTTGATACCAATCAGGATTTTTATTTGCAATAGTATCTCCAGGTCTATTTACTGTCCACATCCATCCATGCACTTTTATTTTTCTCTTATTAGCAATTGGAATAATTTTTCTTAATATTTCTGGTGATCCATGAATTAAAACTTCTGTTATTCCCAAAGAATCGTAATAACTTAATTTTTTCTCCCAATTTTTTTGAACAAATTCCTTACCCGCTCCAGTCCAAGTACTTATTGTAAAAGTATTCTCTTTAATTTCATTTCCACAGTTAATAAACAAAATTGATATTGCCAGCATTATAAGTTTTCTAATCATAATTTATTTTTAATTTTTCCTGTTTCATCTATTGAAAATTTAATATTTCCATCTTTAATAGACAAGGTAAACCCTTTGTCAGTTTTAAGAAAATTACATGAAACTTTTTTATTGTTGTCTTTTAGTTTGATTTTTATAAAAGTATTAGTATTTAATTTTTTTAAATATTTTAAATTACCAAATGACACTTCCCTAAATAGCGCATAAAGAATATGTTTAAGGGTTTCTTCTTTTGGTTTTAAATATTCATAATTATTCTCAGAAAAAACTAAGTAACCCCAGTTTTCAGGAAGATGCATATTAATAGTACCTTGTTGAGACCAAACCCAATTATACTCGGGAAGGTATTTATCATTTATTTTTTTTCTTAAGTATTTTCCATTGTTTAATTCGTAATCCCAATTTACTCTTGAAAAGTTTATTCTCCATACATCTCCTGATTTTGGATGATCATAATCTAAAGGTTGTTTTAATTGTGATATTTTGTTTAACGGGATAGCCATTTCTACAGTCCAGAAATTATCAATATCATTAGAATTATTAATTGTTCCATTTATGTTTACTGCTGATTTTAATTCTTCAATGTTCCAGCTGTTATCTGCCTTGCCTTTTAATCTGTATGGTCTATTTAAGTATAAATCCCAAACTGTTCCTAAGGCATTTATTTCTATTTCACCATAACTAAACACGTGATTGTTTGGGTTTATGAACACTTCAAAATCATTATTATAAAAAATTACAGCGTCTCTTTTAGTTATATCTCCCCAAATATGATTTTCATACAATTTAGCAAATACATATAAATAGTTTTCATCCCAAAGTAACTTTACATTAGTTTTTTGAGTTGGAGTTTTAACTCCTTCAATATCAATAAAATCATCACTGTATTTAGCCTGTTTCCATACATTTTCATTATCCATACCGTCAATCAAAATTGAATCTAATGTTTTACTTACTACATAATGCTTTGGTATAACTATTTTTTCAGATAAATCAACTTCAATCGTCTGACTTGTTTGACATCCAAATAACAATAGTGATAAAATCAATAAAAAATATATCCTCATTTAATTAAAAATTTAAATATGTATTAGTAATTTAAAGTTATTAAATATTGCTAATTATGAGAATCTTTCTTTTTATTTATTTTTTATTATCGAATTTAGTTTCAGAAGAGATAAAGGTGATTTCTTATAATGTACGCTACAATAATCCAAATGATGGTAAAGATATATGGGAAAATAGAAGATCAACAATTGTAAATTTCATAAAAAACGAAAACCCTGATTTTTTAGGTTTACAAGAGGTTAATCATGCACAATTATTATTCCTAAATTCTAATTTATCAAACTATTCATTTGTTGGTGTTGGTCGTGATGATGGTAAAACAAAAGGAGAGTATAGCCCAATATTTTATAATAATAATTTATTTGATTTAATTAAGTCAGATACTTTTTGGCTTTCCTCAACACCAGATAAAATTTCTGTAGGATGGGATGCTTCAATGGAAAGAATTTGTACTTATGCAGTATTTAAGAGTAAAACAAATAAAAAAAATATTTGGGTATTTAACACTCATTTCGATCATATTGGAATCGAGGCAAGAGAAAAATCAGCTGATCTTATTATTAGTGTGATCAATAAATTAACTGAACCTGAAGACTATGTTGTTCTTACAGGAGATTTTAATTTATTAGATGATTCTAAACCGATAATGAATCTTCAAAGTAATTTTAATGACACCAATAAAAACCTTGAAAAAACAGATAAATCTTATGGTACATTTAATAATTTTAAATTAAATTTTGTTTCAAAAAGTAGAATTGACTATGTATTTGAAAAGAACTTTAAACTTATAAATTCACGTCACATTATTGTTAAAACGCCTGAGGGTCGCTGGGCTTCTGATCATCATCCTATTTTAGCTAAACTTAAATTTTAAATAATGAAATATATATACCTAGTGATGTTATTTGTAATCGGATGTTCATCCACAGATAATTTAGAGAATAATTTTGGAATAGTAATTCATGGAGGTGCAGGAACTATTTTAAAAGAAAACATGACTTTAGAGCTTGAGGAAAAATATAAAAATGCTTTAAAGGAAGCAGTCGTAATTGGCTATGAAATATTAAACGATGGTGGGACTAGTCAAAAAGCAGTTGAAAAAACTATTAATTATCTTGAGGATTCCCCATTGTTTAATGCAGGAAAAGGCGCTGTTTTAAATTTTGACGGTGAAGTAGAGCTTGATGCCTCTTTTATGGAAGGTAAAAATTTGAATGCAGGGGCTATTTCAGGATCTAAAAAAATAAAAAATCCAATATCAACTGCAATTAAAGTAATGAATTCTTCATCTCACGTTATGCTTTCTGGAAAAGGAGCAGATGATTTTGCAGTCGAACATAATATGGAAACGGTTGAGCAAAATTATTTTAAAACAGAAAGAAGAATTAATAGTTTAGAAAAAATTAAAAACATTGAAAATAATAAAGTTTCAAATTTGTCTAATAGTGATTACAGAGTACAGAAACTTGGTACTGTTGGATGTGTAGCTTTGGATAAGTTTGGTAATTTATCAGCTGGAACTTCAACTGGAGGAATGACAAATAAAAAATGGAATAGGATAGGGGATGCTCCAATTATTGGTGCAGGAACATATGCTAATAATAAAAGTTGTGCAGTTTCTTCAACAGGTTGGGGAGAGTATTTTATAAGAGGGGTAGTAGCTTATGATATTGCTGCTTTAATGGAATACAAAAACCTTTCCATCAGAAAAGCAGCTAAAACTGTTATAGAAAAAATTTCCAAAATGGGAGGAGATGGTGGTGTAATCGCTATTGATAATCAGGGAAATATAGCTATGGAAATGAATACCTCTGGTATGTACAGAGCTCATATAAATTCAAAAGGTGAAATAGATGTTAAAATTTATAAATAATTAATTTCTATTATGAATGAACCATTAGCAGAAAGATTAAGACCAAAAAAATTAGAAGATTACATTAGCCAATCTCATTTAGTCGGGAAAGAAGGTGTTTTAACTCAACATATTAAAAAAGGTTTAATTCCCTCAATTATTTTTTGGGGTCCACCTGGTATTGGAAAAACTACACTAGCAAATATTATTGCTTTAACATCTGAAAGGCCATTTTACAGTTTAAGTGCAATTAATTCAGGAGTTAAGGACGTTAGAGACATAATTAACAAGGCAAAGCAAAGCGGTGGTTTATTCACTGCAAAAAATCCAATCTTATTTATTGATGAAATTCACAGATTTAGTAAATCTCAACAAGATTCTCTTTTGCAAGCGGTAGAAAAAGGATGGGTGACTTTAATTGGTGCGACAACTGAAAATCCAAGTTTTGAAGTTATTTCTGCCTTATTATCAAGGTGTCAAGTTTACACGCTGAATTCGTTTAATAAAAATGATTTAGAGACGCTTTTGAATAGAGCCATAGTAAAAGATGAAGTATTGTCTAAAAAATCAATAAAACTTAAGGAAACTAATGCTTTATTGAAATTTTCTGGTGGCGATGCTAGAAAACTTCTTAATATTTTTGAGTTGATAATCAATGCTTATCAAAGTGAAGAAATAATTATCACTGATAAGACCGTTACATCCATGATTCAAAATGATACAATTCATTATGACAAGTCTGGTGACCAACATTATGATATTATATCTGCTTTTATTAAATCAATTAGAGGAAGCGATCCTAATGCGGCTGTATATTGGTTAGCTAGAATGATTCAGGGTGGGGAAGATGTCAAGTTTATAGCTAGAAGATTGATTATTCTTGCTAGTGAGGATATTGGTAATGCTAATCCAACAGCGTTAGTAATTGCAAATAATACATTTCAAGCTGTTTCTATAATTGGAAATCCTGAATCTAGAATAATTTTAAGTCAATGCGCCACTTATCTTGCATGTTCGGTAAAGAGTAATGCAACATATAATGCAATAAATAAAGCTCAACAAAAAGTTGAAGAAACTGGAAATATGTCTGTTCCACTTGAAATTAGAAATGCTCCTACAAAATTGATGAAAGAGTTAGGTTACGGTGAAAATTATAAATATGCTCACGATTTTAAAAATAACTTTATAAGTCAAGAATTTTTACCCGAAAAAATAAAAGGGACTGTATTTTATGAACCTGGCAATAATTCAAGAGAGAATCTTCAAAGGGAGTTTTTAAAAAAAAATTGGAAAGATAAATATGGGTATTAAAAAACCCTTGCAAGTTGATTACAAGGGTTTCTTTCAAATTAAACAAGCATAATTATTATTTTGGAATTCCTGAACCTCCAAAAGGAGCCCAGTTGGCGTGAACCATTTTCCATCCAGAACCTGTAGAAATCCAAACTGCAGACGCTCTAGTACTGTAATCAACTTTTTCATTAGTATCAGTAAATGTGTAAGCTCCATTTGCATAGAATCTTAACACAGCTGTGTTCATATCAGGTGAAAAATCGACTTCAATGTCTCTTAAATCAAAGCTATCCCAAGTAAAATTTCTTTTAGCTAAAAATTGCTCCTCAGTTTGTACATAAAATTCTGCTAAACTTGAATCTCCAGATGTTATCATCATATCCTCAGTAACATATTTTTTCCATTCTTCAAGATTTTGATCTTCTATTGCTTGTTGAACAGTCGATTGAGCTTCTTTTAAATCTTCTGTAAGTTTTTCTTTATTTAAATTTCTCCAGTATGTAACTAATTTTGGTTGATATGGTGAGGCAAAAGGAGCATTATCAAATGCCTTTAATTGATTGTTAAAAGCCTTTTGATAATCACCTTCCATTTCAGCAATTTCAGCTCTTGAATCTAAAGCGTTTAATCCATTGTGAAGTCTAAGAGAATAATCCAATGATTTATAAGCAGATTCATAATCACCATCTCTTGCGAATGCATATGCAATTGTGTTATAAGCACCAGCCGCAAGAGCGGGAAATTTATTTGCAAAAGCTTTATTTGCTTCAGTGTCTTGTCCAGCATTTAACCAATTAATTAATGCGCTATTAGGATGGTTATTTAAAGCCTTTTGAGCTGCTTCATTGAACTTATCATTAGGAGTTGATAAAAGCGAATACCATGCTTTTTCGATATCTGAAAGTTGCATTACATTTATTGTTTTTAATTTTTCAGTTCTAGTTCCGTTATTATTTCCAGCAGCAGCAGCTAATACTAAATTAGCGCACTCACAGTCATTATCTACAACTAATGCAGCTTTAGCCATTCCTATAGCAGTTAAATGCTCAAGATTAGAAAGTGAAGTTATAGCTTCGTTTACGATTTCAGAAGCTTTTTTGTTACATGATGTGTCTTCAATCCATTGTTGTGCATTTAGATTTAACATAAAGGCAAAAGTTAAAATTGATGTTAGTAATGTTTTTTTCATAATTATTGTTTGTTTTTTAAGATTATAAATATATTAAAAAATTTCAATTAACATTCTTTAAAGTATGTTTTTTTTGATTAAAATTATTATAATCCAATTAATTAGCATTTAATAGGGATGCTATGGTGTAATGTGTAGTTTTACCAAATATTATAAATATAGAATGGCAAATAGTATAAAAGAAAACCGATATTATTTAAGTAGGGTAGTACCAATTAAAAATTACTATTGAGATTTTTTGATTTTTTAGTTGTACTGGCCGTACAATAATCGTACAAGTATTAAAAAGAAAAACCCTAATAACTTGTTTATAAAGTAGTTAGGGTTTTACTGTGCGGAGAGACGGGGACTCGAACCCCGGCGACAGTTACCCGTCGACAGATTAGCAATCTGCTCCATTACCACTCTGGCACCTCTCCAATAGGTCTTTTAGTTTAAAAGAGCGAGCAAATTTAACTTTTAGAATTCAATTCAACAAGGTTTAAAATGAAAATTATAAATTCTTTGTTAATTCCTTTATAATTCTGTTTTCTGAAAGAAATTCTTTTCCAATGACCTTTAGTGCAGTATAGGTCGGTACAGCTGCAATCATACCTACGGCCCCAAACAATAATCCACCACTAATTATAACAATAAATATTTCAAGGGGATGGGATTTAACACTGTTAGAAAATATAAAAGGTTGACTAAAAAAGTTGTCAATTAATTGACCAATTCCAAATCCAATAGCTACGTATATGGCTTTTGCTAAAATTACTGTACTAAAGTCTTGAGTTATGTGACTAGACATTGTTAGAAGTATCATTAAAATTCCACCAATAAATGGACCAATAAAAGGTATTAAGTTCAGTAGAGAGCATAAAAATGCGATTACAATTGCATTAGGAGTTCCTATGATTAGTAGAAGAATAGTATAAATTATAAAAAGAATAAAAATTTGTAAAATAAGTCCAGCAAAATATCTGGAAAGAAGAACTGATATCGAATCAAAAGATTTTTTAAATTTTTTATTAGATTTTTTAGGAATTAATACTAGTAAACTATTTAATATAAGTTTAGAATCTTTCAAAAAGAAGAAAGAAATAAACATTACAGACAATATTCCAATTGTTAAGTTTCCTAAAGTTTTTCCAATAGAATTTAAAATTTCAGGTAAAAAAGTGAAGTCAATATTGTTTAACCAATTAACATTAAAAATTGAATTATCTAAACTAAAACCATAACTAGATAAGTAATTTGATAACTCAGCATAAAGAAATAATATATTTTCTTTAAATGAATCGACTTCTAACAAAGAAAGGTTTTTGCCTTGTTCAATAACAAGTGGAACAAACAAGGAAATAACACCCACAATTATTCCAATTAATATCATCATTGATAGTATGGATGCCGTAGTGTTTTTGAATTTAAATTTTTCAGTAAAAAATCTTACAAATGGTCGTCCTATAAGAGAAACTACAGCTGCAATTATTATATATGAAATTAAAATTTGGATTTCGTTTAATAAAAGTAAACCAATACCAAATGCTAACAATATTAAAACTGCTCTTATGATTCCTTTGGAAATTTCCTTATAATTCATGTTGCTAATATATTACATATTGACAATTGAAACTGTATGAGTAGCAATTATTGCTGCAGTTTCGGCTCTAAATCTTGATTCTCCAAGAGATACAGGCTTAAATTTAAGTTCAATAGCCTTATCTATTTCTTTTTGAGTAAAATCTCCTTCAGGTCCAATAAGTATAATTGAACTTGATTTAGGTTTTATGGAATTTAGAAGCAAATTTTTGTTTGGCTCCTCTTCGCAATGAGCGATGAATAATTCGTCCTTAAAATCTTTTTGAAAGAATTCTTTTAACGTTACAACTGGATTAAGAATGGGTAAATGAGATTTTAAAGATTGTTTCATTGCAGAAACCAATACTTTTTGTAATCTCTTTTCGTTTAGAAATTTTCTTTCGCTTCTTTCGCATATTATTGGAGTAATTTCTGAAATTCCAATTTCACTGGCTTTTTCTAAAAACCATTCAAATCTGTCATTTGATTTCAAAAGAGAAATGGCTAAATGTAATTTGTAATTTAGCTTATCTTTAACCTTAAAGTTTTGAATTTTTACTTCACAATTATTCTTAGATATTGATGTGATTTTAGCTTCAAAAAACAAATTTTTACCATTTGTAATATTTATATTATCTCCGACATCTTTTCTTAAAACTTTAAAAATATGTTTGCTTTCTTCTTTTGAAAATTCAGCACTTATTGATTCTTTATTAAGATTTGGTAAATAAAATAATTGCATAATTATAATTTAAAACGAGCTTGTGCACTTTTCTCTAATGTTGAAAAATCATCGTTATTGAATTTTAAAAATCCAACCATAGCAATCATAGCTGCGTTATCTGTGGTATATTCAAACTTTGGAAAATATGATTTGTAATTTTCAATATTTTCATTGTGTTTAAATTTTTGAATTATTCCACTATTACAAGAGACACCACCACCAAAAACAACTCTACTAATTCCAGTTTGTTTTATTGCTAAAACTATTTTGTCAAATAATATTTCAACAATTGTATTTTGAAGGGACGCGCAAAGATTTTCTAATTCATTAGAAACAAAACTTTCATTGTTCATTTTCTCTTTTTGGATATAACGCATAAATCCAGTTTTGAGTCCACTAAAGCTATAGTTCAATCCACCAACTTTAGGTTTAGTGAATTTATATTTTTTAGAATCTCCATTTTTTGAATGCTTATCTATATGTGGTCCAGCGGGATAGGGTAGCCCTAACATTTTCCCACATTTGTCAAAAGTTTCTCCTATAGCATCATCTAATGTTTCACCGATGATTTCCATTTCAAAATAATTTTTAACTAAAACTATTTGGGTATGACCACCAGAAATCGTGACTCCTATAAATGGGAATGTAGGTTTTTCATCTCCGCAATCTTCAATAAAGTGAGCTAAAAGGTGAGCTTGCATATGATTAACCTCTATTAATGGAACGTTTAAGCCCATTGATAATGATTTTGCAAATGATGATCCAACAAGAAGGGATCCTAATAATCCAGGTCCTCTAGTGTAAGCTATAGCATTTAATTGATTTTTGTCGATATTTGCATTAATGATTGCCTGATTTACAACAGGAATAATGTTTTGTTGATGAGCTCTTGAAGCTAGCTCTGGAACTACGCCTCCAAATGATTTGTGTATTTCTTGATTAGCTGTAAGATTTGAAAGTACTTTACCATCGCAAAGTACTGATGCAGAAGTGTCATCACATGAAGATTCAATTCCAAGTATATATGTAGGCACTATAATTGTTTATTACAAAGATATAATATAAAAAGTATCAAAAAGTTTTTAATAAAATATAAAATATCAATTCTTGTAATCCTCATTTTGTTGATTACATCTTTTATATTATTAATAACTAACTCAAGATTTCAAACATCTCTAGCTAATAAATTGGCAGAAGAAATAAATAATGAGTTTGGAACAGAAATCGTTATAAATAAAGCTACTCTAAGTTATACTGGAAAAGTAGATTTAAGAGATTTTTTAATAAGAGATCATAAAAACGATACGCTTATTTTTTTTAAAAATTTATATTTATCTCCATCTAGTATTGGTAAGTTAGTTTCTAGTGATTTAAATTTTAATTCAATTTCTGTTGATGGTTTGGATTTAAAAATTTCCACCTATTTAAATGAAAGTCAAAATAGTTTAGAGATCTTTCTTAAAAAATTAAATAAACAAAATGACGAGTCTATAAAAGAATTTAAAAACACTGGATTCATAACAAATGTTTTAGCAAATAACTCCTCTGTAAAAATTATTAATTACAATAATAATTCAAATGATATTAGATTAACAAATATTGATTTCTCATTAAGTGATATTGAGTTAATTAATCAAGATTTTAATTTCATTATTGACGATATTAATTTTGATTTTAAAAACAGGTTAGAATTAAGCAGTTTAAGTGGAATAGTTGAGAAAAAAGACTCGATTATATCTTTTAAAAATTCAAAGATATTCTTTGGAAATTCCAATTTAAACGGAAATTTAGAATTAGATTATTCTGATATAATTGAATCTAATATATATTCTTTAGAGTTTATTAACTCTATTCAAATGAACCTTGAAATTAAAGATTCCAAAATATCATCAAAAGACCTAGGTAAAATATTTACAAATTTTAAAACAAGTTATAATGAGTCTTGGACGATTAATACAACAATTAAAGGTTATTTTAATAACTTACTAGTTAGTAGTTTTTCATTAAATAATAATAGAAACACTATCAAATTAAAATCTGAAATAAACAATCTATTTCAAGATAATTATCTGTATACTATTAATGTTTTAAATTTTGATATTGATTCAAAAGAAATTGACAAAGTTTTTCCTGATTTTTTTGGAACAATACTTCCTTCATCTCTAAAAACTTTTGGAAGATTTAAAATGGATGGTTTTATTGATTTTAAATCTGATAATATAAGTTCAAGGTTTAATTTAATTACTAACCAAGGTTTAATAAAGTCTGATCTTAATATATATAATTTCTCAAATATTGATAACGCTTCTTACGATGGAACAATTGGAGGAGTAAACCTAGATTTATCAAGTTTTGTCAATTTAAAATATGTTAATAACTCTAATTTCAAATTTCAAATTAAGGGTAAAGGATTTACAAAAGAATTTTTAAATTCCTCAGTTAGTGGTGATATTTATGATTTAGATTTTAACAATTATAAAATTTTAAATACAAAAATTTCAGGAAATATTGTAGATCAAATTTTTGATGGAAATATGATTGTAAATGACACTAATTTATTGTTAAATTTTAATGGGCTTATTGATTTTTCAGAAGACTTAGTAGATTTCGATTTTGACTTGCATCTAGAAAAAGCTGATTTGAATAAATTAAATTTTGGCATTAGTTCTGAAATAAGTGGATTCGCAAACGTAAAACTAAGAGGTTCTAAAATTGAAAACATAATTGGGGATTTAACATTAAATGACTTGGTTTTTATCTCTAAAGATCAAACCACATCTTTTGAAAACTTTAATGCTCAGCTTCGATATAATAAGGATATAAGAATAGTTAATATAAACTCAACTGATGCCTTTAGTGGAATATTTATTGGAGAGTATGATTTTTTTAACCTAAGAAATACGTTTCTAAATAGTTTTGGTTCCCACTATACTAATTATGTAATTGACGATAAATCAAATTTTCAAAATATTTCGTTCAACATTAATTTTAAGCCTAAGTTCTTGTCATTGTTCAATAAAATGATTGATATTGATGAAAACACTTTTTTATCAGGAAATTTTAAATCTAACGGAGATTATTCAGTAAGTCTTAAATCAAATTTTGTTAAATACGATGATTTTACAGCTGAAAATATAGATGCTAACATTAATAATTACAACGGAAAAATTGACATAAAGAAAGTTAGTTCAAATATAATTCAAGGAAAAGAATTTGTTTTAGAGTCAAACTTTTCGAGTGACACTCTTTTTGTTAATTCAAATTACACATCCAGTTCTAATAATTTAAATAAGTTAAATTTTTATCATACTATAAATATTGATAACAATTCAGTATTTGGATTTACTGATTTAGATTTAATAATTAATAAAAAAGAATGGTTGTTAAATGAAACTTTTGACAAGCCTAACTTAACTTTAAACAGAGATTCAAATGAATTTTACGTTAACAATCTATCTTTTAAAAATGAGAATCAAACTATAAACTTAAATATCTCAAATTTCGAAAATCAATCTAAGTATGATATTTTGTTTAATGATGTTGAGCTAAGTAGTTTTACTAATAAAGAAAAAGCTATTCTTTTTGATGGAAAAATTAACGGTAATTTTTTGTTAAATCAGCAAAATGAAAAATTTGATGGAGAATCAAGTTTAATTATTTCCAATTTAAAATCTAATAATCAATTAATAGGGGATGCTAAATTAAATCTAAATCCCTCAAAAGATCTTAAAAAAATTGATTTAAGTTTTTTTATTGTAGAAAACAACGAAGAGAAATTAAAAATTTCAGGAGATTTTTTGATTGAAGAAGATAGTTATCCACTAAACTTGACATTAAAATCAAAAAACTTTAAAATAAGTCCTTTTTCTAAACTTATAAAAAACTCTATTTCAGATTTTGAAGGTGTATTTAATTCAGAAATTAAAATTTCAGGTAATACGTCAGATCCTATTTTTTATGGTAATATTGAAACCTCAAATGTTGCTTTTAGAGTTCCTTATTTAAATGTAAGATATGAAATAGAAGATAATTCAACTTTTTTTCTGAACGAGCAATCATTTTATATCGATGATTTTAATATTAAAAATAAATTAACCAATACAGTCGGGAATATATCCGGAAAAATTTCTCATAATTTATTTAAAAATTGGTTTTTGGAATTGGACATTAACTCTGATAACTTAATGATTTTAAATACTAAGTTTCAGGATAATTCACTTTACTATGGAACAGGAATGTTCAATGGAAACGCTATTATATATGGTCCAGAAGAAAACCTTTTAATAAACCTTAAAGGATCGACTAATAAAAATACATCTTTATTTATCCCAATTAAAGATTCAGATAATGTAGGAGATTTTAAATTTTTGAATTATGTTAATCCTAACAATGAGTCGACTGAAACTGATAAAATTGATAAATCATTGATAGTTGATTTGGATATTGATTTTAATTCAAATGCTAATCTCGATGTTATTTTAGATTCAGAATCTCAATCTAGAATAAGTGGATATGGAAATGGAAGGTTAAATTTTAAAATAAATACCTTAGGAAATTTCAATATGTATGGAGATTTTGAAGTAGAAAGCGGATCGTATTTTTACAAGTCATTAGGAATAGTAAACCGTGAGTTTAATATTTTAAAAGGTTCTAGAATTGTTTGGAATGGTGACCCTTATTTAGGAGATTTGAATATTAATGCAAAATATGAGGTTCCAGGTGGAGCTAATCCTGCAATATTAATTCAAAACACAAGTTTTAATAGAAAAATCCCAACCAATGTAAATGTAATTTTAACTGGAGATTTTAATCAAATGGAGACTCCTGATTTTGAAATTGAATTTCCAAACACTAGTGGACCAATTAAATCTGAATTGGATTATTATCTAGTTGACAATGAGAAAAAACAAAAACAAGCTTTGTCGTTACTATATCAAAACACTTTTATAGATGAAGTATCCTTATCTGCAGTTTCTTCTCAAGCAATTACAAATAATCTATTTCAAAGTGCTTCAGGTTTAATTGATAATATATTTGCTAACTCTGACGATAAGATGAATATTGGAATTAATTATCTAAAAGGCGATAAAAATGCTGCATCCTCTTTGTTAAACAGAGATAGACTTGGTCTTACTTTAAAAACAGAGATTAGTGATAAAATACTGGTTAATGGTAAAATTGGAGTTCCAGTTGGTGGTATTGAAGAAAATGTTATAATTGGTGATGTTCAAATAGAATTTTTATTAAATGATGAAGGTAATTTAAAAGCTAGATTTTTTAATAAGGAAAATGAATATCAATATTTTGGAAATGATATAGGTTACACTCAGGGAATGGGAATTTCTTATGAAATTGATTTCAATAATATTAAAAATATTTTTAAGAAAAATAATAAATCTAAATCAAGAAAAACATCAAATTAATATTTTTAAATAATTAGTTTGTAATTTTGTATCATAAATTAAGAAAATGAATATTAAAAAAATTGCTGTATTAACCTCTGGTGGTGACTCCCCAGGAATGAATACTGCTTTAAGAGCTGTTGTTAGGACATGTGCTTACAACAAAATTGATTGTGTTGGTGTTTCAAGAGGTTTTCAAGGATTAATTAACGATGATATTAAAACCTTAAAAACAAGAAGTGTAAGGGGAATTATCAATAGAGGAGGTACAATGCTGTATTCCGCAAGATCTGATGAATTTAGAACTAAAGAAGGTAGAGAAAAAGCTTTTGAAAATGTTAAAAAACATAATATAGACGGTATTGTTGTTATCGGAGGAGATGGGTCATTTACTGGTGGACTTATATTTCAAAAAGAGTTTGATATTCCTGTTATTGGAATACCTGGAACCATTGATAATGATTTGTTTGGTACTACACACACATTAGGGTACGATACCGCACTAAATACTGTTATGGAAGCTATTGATAAAATTAGGGATACTGCAATCTCTCATGACAGATTATTTTTTGTTGAAGTCATGGGAAGAGATGCGGGACATATTGCTTTAAACTCTGGAGTAGCTATTGGGGCTCAAGAAATTTTAATTCCTGAACAAAATAATGGAATTGAGCAATTAATTGATTCTTTAAAGGAAAGTAAAAAAAATGGAAAAACATCTAGTATAGTTGTTGTAGCTGAGGGTGATAGAACAGGTGAAAATGTCTTTGATTTAGCTAAAAATGTTGAAAAAGAATTTCCTAAATATGAAATTAGAGTTTCAGTTTTAGGTCACATGCAAAGAGGAGGATCTCCAACTTGCTTTGACAGAGTTCTTGGAACTAAAATGGGTGTTAGGGCAGTTGAGTCATTAATGGAAGGAATTTCTGGAAAAATGATTGGAATTGATAACGGAAAAATTATGTTAACTTCTTTAAAGAAGGCAATAAAAGGTGAAACTAGAATTGATCCTGAATTAATTAGAGTCTCAAAAATTATGAATATTTAAATAATAGTTGTCAATATCTTATTATTTTATAAAAATATTATCAAATTCACATATTAGATAAGTTTTATTTTTTTTTAATAATAGTATTGTGGATTTTTTTTTAGGTTTGCCATCGCAATAAAAAATATAAATTATGTCAAAAATTAGATTAGGAATTAATGGTTTTGGAAGAATAGGAAGAATGGTTTTTCGTGCTTCTTTAAAAAGAAATGATGTTCAAGTAGTTGGAATAAATGATTTATTAGATGTTGAACACTTAGCATATTTATTAAAATATGATTCAGTTCATGGAACATGTAATGCTTCAATTGAAGTTAAAAACGGTAATTTAGTTGTTGATAATAATATTATTAGAATTTCAGCTGAAAGAGATCCTAAACAAATAGCTTGGGATAGTATAAATACTGATATTGTAGCAGAATGTACAGGTATTTTTACTTCTCTTGAAAAAGCTCAACTTCATATTGATGGTGGAGCCAAAAAAGTAGTTATTTCTGCTCCCTCTCCAGATGCTCCTATGTTTGTAATGGGAGTTAATCACAATGATGTTAAGAGTAGTGATTTAATTGTTTCTAATGCATCTTGTACAACTAACTGTCTTGCTCCAGTTGCTAAAGTTTTACATGATGAGTTTGGAATTTCTGACGCATTAATGACTACAGTTCATGCTACAACGGCTACTCAATTTACAGTTGATGGTCCATCAAAAAAAGATTTTAGAGGAGGAAGAAGTTCTTTACTTAATATTATGCCAGCTTCAACTGGTGCTGCAAAAGCAGTAACCAAAGTTATTCCAAGTTTAGCTGGAAAAATTACTGGTATGGCATTTAGAGTTCCTACTGCTAATGTATCTGTTGTTGATTTAACAGTGAAGTTAGATTCTGAAACTTCTTACGATAAAGTTATGGATGCTTTAAAATTAGCTTCTGAAAACGAATTAAAAGGTGTTTTAGGGTTCACAAAAGATTTAGTTGTTTCTCAAGATTTTATTGGCGATTCAAGAACTTCGATCGTTGATTATAATGCAGGTATTGAATTAAATTCAACTTTCTTTAAAATTGTTACATGGTATGACAATGAAGCAGGTTATTCAAATAAGCTAATTGACTTGGCCGCTCACGTAAATTCATTATAATTATTTAATATTAAAGTAAATGAGATTAATTGTTGATAGCGGTTCTACTAAAACAGATTGGATTGCTATTGATGACAATGGATCTATTCTTTTTGAAACATTCACTTTAGGTTTAAATCCACAAGTTTTAACAGAGTATATTATTGAAGAACGAATAATCAATAATTACGATTTGTATCAAAATAGAAAAAAAATAAAAAAAATTCATTTTTATGGTGCCGGCTGTGGAACTAAACCACCAAAAGATCTGCTGAAAAAAGTTTTAACTCCAATTTTTACAAACTCCGAATTTGATATTAAAGAAGATACTTATGCTGCAGTATATGCTTGTTGTAAACCTGGAGAAAAAGCTATAGTATCTATTTTAGGGACTGGTTCTAATTGTAGTTACTACGATGGTAAAGAAATACATCAAAAGGTAACTTCTTTAGGATATGTTTTGATGGATGATGCCAGTGGTAATTATTTTGGAAGACAACTTTTAAGAGATTATTATTTTAATAGACTTTCAAAAGAATTAGAAACTAAGTTCAGAGAAGAATTTAATTTAGAGGCTGAAGTTATTAAAGATTATTTGTATAAAAAACCTAACCCAAACACATACTTAGCAAAATTTGCTAAATTTTTAGTTCAAAATAAAGATTTAAAATATTCTAAAAAACTAATCAAAAAAGGTTTTAATTTATTTATTTCAAATCAAATTAGACAATTTGATAATTGTAAGGATGTTGATTTGCATTTTGTTGGTTCAATTGGTTTTTATCTGAAAGATGAACTAGAAAAGAGAATAAATAAAAAAAACTTGAAGTTGGGTAAAGTGCTACGAAGGCCAATTGAGGGATTAGTTGCTTATCATCAAGGTTTATAACTTTATTTCTTAGCTATAATCGATATTTCAATTTTCGCATTTTTTGGTAATCCTGACACTTCAACCGTTTCCCTTGCAGGAGCAAACTCCTTTTCAAATCTTTTTCCGTAAATCTCATTTACAACGTTAAAATCTTCCATATTGGTTAAAAATATAGTTGTTTTAATAATATCACTAAAATCATAACTAGCTTCTTTTAGTACTGCTTCGATATTATTTAAAACCCTAATTGTTTCACTCTCTATTGAGGAATTATCCATCTTCATTGATTTTGGATCTAGTGCTATTTGACCAGAGAGGTAAAGGGTACCATCTATTAGAATTGCTTGATTATATGGACCTACTGGTTCAGGTGCATTTTTTGAATTTATTACTTTTTTCATATTTGATTGTGAATAATTATTAAAACTAATTAAACAGATTAAAATTAATAGAAAATTTAATTTATAACCTTTTGTCTGGTAGTCTTCTTTTATCATATTTTAGATCACTTAGTAAATCAGATTTAATTCCTATAAAGAAATACCATGATGCTCTAGTGCTAAATGGCACCCAATTAAAATTCATTTTCCAACTATCCAGGTCTCTTTCAAATCTAAGTTGAGTGTAAGTTACTCCCTTGTTTTTAAAGTCGTAACCAGATGACCCTCCAATTCTCCATTTTTTCGATAGATCAATATTTGCAGAAAGCATTAATGAATTATTTGTAATATCTCTTTGTTTTTTATTGTTTGAATATGTTAATGAGTGTGCAATTCTTACGTCCCAGGGAATTTGGTTCTGATAAAACTTCAAACCTTTTTCATCTTCTTCTTTATTTTCATTTTCATCCTCCTCATCATTATCAAAAGAACTGTCTGCAAAATCGTTCGCTCTTCCAAATAAATCATCACTTCTACCACCACTTCTTGAATTGTCTGATTCTCTAGATTTATCGTTTTTTGAATTTTTACTTGAATATGAAAAACCTAAATTAATATTAGCGCTAGTCATCCTGAATAATCCGCCTCCATCATTAATATTTAGAGTGTTTATCCTTCTACCATTTTCGTTAACTGTGTATGGATCAAATGTTGCACCAAGATTTAAATCTAATTTATCTTCAAATAATGAAGTTGATGTTGTCATTCTTACTGGACTCCATTTTAACGAATCTGCAGCTATATTATAACTTGTTGAAAAATTTAAATTATTTAAAAGTTTAATTTTTTTAGGCTCTAGTTTCATACTGTCCTTATCTTTTATTTTAGCTTCAAGAACATTGCTTAAACCAAAACCTATTGAACTAGAAAAGGTTTTTCCTGGAGTTCCAAAAAATCCACCTTCAAAACGTGTGTATTCGCTAGTATTTCCGTTAGCATCTATAATATATTCGTCATAATATTTTTCAAAACTTGGATTTATTCCATAAGTTACAGAGGGCCTCATAACATGTCTTATAGATTGAATCTTTTTACCTTCTTTGAAGTTAAATACACCATATACAGTAGTTCCTAGGCTAGCGCTAAAACTATACTTGTTAAATCTGTCAAATCCTTTTATTGTATCTTTTTTCCCTGTTGTTTGATTAATTATATCGAAGTTATTTCTTTTTATCGTTTGTCCAGTCCACACTTCGTCAAATTTTCCACTTAAACTAACACTTAAGTGCTTAAGAAATTTAAAGTTAGTTCCAATAGGAATGGAATGTTTCATGCCATATTTGGCATCGTCAAACATTTCTTTTTTTAAAAATAATGAATCTGAAGTTTGAATTCTGTTTTCACCTCTAACAGTGTATTGTAGATTTATATTTTTTAAAATTCCTTTCTTTTGACCGTTTTTTTTAACAAAAGGGTAAACTCTTTCAACATTGGCCTGAAGAGTTGGTAAACTCATGTTTACAGTTTGAGTCCTAGTATTTTGTGAATGTGAAGCTGTTAAGGATAAATTAACTGAGGGATAACCCCTAAAAGTTTTTGAATAAGAAACAGAGGAATTCAAGGTATTGTTCAAAAAATTAGGAGTGTTAAGTTGATTCACTGATTCTCTAAAATAATTACTACTTCCTAAATTTACAGATGCTGAAAATCTACTATTAGGGTTTGATTTTGAATCCTGACTGTGTGACCATCTAATATTGTAAATATTATTTTTTGAATACCCAGGAAGTCCTCTTTCTCCGTTTATTAAATTTTCAAACCTTAAGCTTAGTGATCCGGTATAATTATACCTTACCTTATATTTTGATTCAGCTCTAAATCCATAACTTCCGTTTGTATAGTAATCAGCTAAAAGAGTAACGTCAAAAAGATCACTTGGAGCAAAATAATATCCTCCATTTTGAATAAAATACCCTCTTTCATTGTTTTGCCCAATACTTGGAAAAATAAAACCAGTAGCTCTGTTTTGAGTAAGAGGAAAATATGCAAATGGTAAAAAAATTGGTGTTGGTACATCAGCAACATAAATATTACTTAGTCCTGCGATAATTTTATTTTTGGGAATGAATTTCCCTTTTCTAACTCTTATATAATAATCAGGATTTTCTTTTTTTGAGGTAGTTATTTTGGCTTCTTTTATAAAATAAACTGAATCGTTTTCTTTTTTGGTGGCTAAAGCGGCAACATTCATTCCGCTTTGTTCACTTCTAGAATTCCATATTAATGCTTTTTTTGTATCAAAATTAAACCTAATTGAATCTGGATTAACCTCATTGCCAGCTTGTTTGAAATAGGGTGGTTGAATAAGAGCACCAGAGGAATCTTTAATTCTTCCAGCTGACACTTCATTTTTATTATAATCTAAAACAATAATTCCAGCTTTCAGTTCAGTGTCTTGATAATAAAGTTCAGCCTTATCATATAAATACAGTTTTCCTTTTTTTTTATCAATTTTAATATATCCTTTTGCATTCCTAGTTATTTTACCCAATAACAAAGGTTTTTTCTTCAAAGAATCATTTGAACTGATACTATCAACTTCCTTAATATCTTGTGAATAATTAATTTGAAAAGTAAGTAATACTATCAAAATAAAAATTAATTTGAAGATGTTATAATTATGTGTTTTTATTGTTGACAGATCAAATCGTTTAAGTAGTAAAATTACATATATTTTTCAAGTGATAATTTATTATGAAAAATTTAATTAAGCTTGTTATTAATTTAACTGTATTATGTTTAATTTTTTTAAACGTAAGTATCTTATACTCTCAAGAGAATAATAATCGTTTTACAGTTGTTTTAGATCCTGGACATGGTGGCAAAGACCCCGGAAACAGAGGAAATGGATATTATGAAAAGAACATTGCTTTGTCCATAGCTTTAAAAGTTGGATATGAATTAGAAAAACAAAGTGATATTAAAGTTATATACACAAGAAAAAAAGATGTTTTTGTAAATCTGTTTAAAAGAGCTGAAATTGCTAACAAAGCAAAAGCTGATTTATTTATCTCTATTCACTGCGATTCTCACTCCTCAAATGCTTACGGAGCAGGAACTTTTGTATTAGGCTTACATGCAAATCAAAGAAACTTTGAAATTGCAAAAAAAGAAAATTCAGTGATTTTTAAAGAAGAAAACTACGAACAAAAATACGATGGGTTTGATCCTAATTCACCAGAATCTGTAATAAGTTTAGTTCTTATGCAGGAAGATTATCTAGATCAAAGTATAGTTATAGCAGATTTAATTCAAAAAGCATTTGTTTCTGATTTAAAAAGGAAAAACAGAACAGTGAAACAAGCTGGATTTATCGTATTAAAATATACATATATGCCTAGTGTTTTAGTTGAAACAGGATTTTTAACTAACAAAAAAGAGGGAGCTTATTTAAATTCTAAAAAAGGTCAAACAGAAATGTCTAAATCAATAGCAAAAGGAATTTTGAGATATAGAAACTCAATTAGCTCTGAAGTAATTAAAAATGATAGTGAATTATTTAGCGATTTAGACAAAAATTATACTGATAATTATTTTTTAAAAATCCAAATAGCTTCAAGTTCAAAAAAAGTTCCTTTAAAATCATATAATTTTAAAGGCCTAGGAAATCTTAGTTACTTAAAAAATAATAATACATATCGATACTATTTTGAAAAGACTAAGGATTATACTTTAGCTAAGTTAATGTTAAAAAGGGCAGTTAAAAGCGGCTATAAAGATGCGTTAATCGTTGCTTTTAAAAATGATAAAAGTATTACAATAGAAGAATATTTATCTTCTTATAAAAATTAAATTTTGATGAAATAATTCATAACTTTGATTAAATCAATTTTACAATTTGAAAAATAAAAACGAAATAAAAACAGGATTATTAGTTATCATAGGAATTGGATTATTTATTTTCGGCTTTAGCTATTTGAAATCAAACGATATCTTTGTGAGTGACAGAACATTTTATTCCATTTACGATGATGTTGAGGGAGTTGTTAATGGAACACCTGTTACTGTTAATGGATTTCCTGTTGGAAGTATTACAGATATATCCTTTTTTAAAAATAATAGTTTACTTGTTAAATTTAGAGTAGAGAACGATATAAAATTTTCAGTTAATAGTTTAGCACAAATTTATGAAACGGGCCTAATAGGAGGAAAGGCTCTTGCAATCATTCCAGCAATGGATAATAGTAGAGTGGCAGTTTCTTTAGACACTTTAAAGTCTTCAGTTGCACCTGGTTTAACAGAACTTGTGAATGAAAAACTTACTCCTTTGCAAGAAAACATTGAAACAATGATACTAAGTGCTAATGATGTTTTAGAAAAAATTAATTTAGTTTTTGATGATCCAACAAGAGCTAATCTAAGAACAAGTGTTTCTGATTTTTCAGAAACAATTACAGATTTAAAAGAAACTAGCGCTTTGATTAAATCTATTGTAAAGTCAAACAAGAGCAGTATAAACAACTCTATTGAAAATATTAATGATATTTCAAGTGACCTTGCCTCAATTTCTAGTACAATAAAATCTAGTGATTTAGAATTGACTTTAAGTAATTTAAAATCGTCATCTGATAATTTAGCATCTGTTTTAGATAATATAAATAATGGGAATGGATCAATTTCTAAATTAATTTCAAATGATTCGTTGTTCAATAATTTGAATGACGCTTCTAAATCTATTGATCTTTTACTTGAAGATATTAGACTTAATCCTAAAAGATATATTCATTTCTCAGTTTTTGGAAAAAAAAACAAACCTTTTCAATCAAATAAAAACTAATCTTTGATTTCATTTGTTCCTAATATAATCTTTGTTATTGTTTTTTGTTTTGCCATATTTTTGTTTAGCAAAAATGTAAGAAAAATATACAGAAATATAAATCTCGGAATTTCAATAGATAGAACTGACAATAAAAAAACTAGATTAATTCAGATGCTTAGAATTGCTTTTGGACAATCTAAAATGATTGATAAGCCAGTTGTGGGTTTATTGCATATAGTAGTATACGTCGGGTTTTTAGTTATTAATATTGAATTACTTGAAATTATTGTTGATGGTGTTCTTGGTACTCATAGAGTGTTTGCTCCATTACTGGGGTCTTTTTATAATTTTTTGATAGCATTTTTTGAAATATTTGCATTATTGGTAATTGTATCAGTAATTGTTTTTTGGATAAGAAGAAACATGTTGAGTATTAAAAGGTTTCTTAGTCTTGAAATGAAAGGATGGCCAAAAAATGATGCTAATATTATTCTTTATGTAGAAATAATTTTAATGGGATTATTTTTAACAATGAATGGTGCAGACTTATGGATTCAACAAAATGCTCCTGAGTTTAATTATGCCTCTGCTGGGTCCTTCCCAGTTAGTCAATACTTATTACCTCTTTTTGATGGCTTGTCTTCTAATGCTGTTTTTGTTATTGAAAGATCTGCTTGGTGGCTGCATATTATTGGAATTTTATGTTTTTTAAATTATTTATATTATTCAAAACACCTCCATATTCTATTAGCATTTCCAAACACTTACTTTGCTAATTTGAATGTAAAAGGAAAATTTTCAAATTTAAAATCAGTAACTAATGAAGTTAAAATGATGCTGGATCCAAGTATAGATCCGTACGCTTCAACTTCATCTTCCGAAATTTCTAAATTTGGTGCTTCTGATGTTTTTGATTTATCAAAAATTCAATTACTAAATGCTTACACATGTACAGAATGCGGAAGATGTACAAGCGAATGTCCTGCAAATCAAACTGGTAAAAAACTTTCTCCACGAAAAATTATGATGGACACTAGAGACAGGACGGAAGAAGTTGGTAGAAATATTGATAATAACAATGGCGAGTTTAAAAGTGATGGTAAAGAATTACTTAGTGATTATATTTTGAAGGAAGAATTATGGGCTTGTACATCATGTAATGCTTGCGTTGAAGCATGTCCAATTGGAATAGATCCTTTATCCATAATAATGGATATGAGAAGGTATTTAGTCATGGAAAAATCAGATGCTCCCTCTGAACTAAATAATATGATGTCCAATATTGAAAACAATGGAGCACCGTGGCCATTTAACCAAATGGATAAACTTAACTGGAAAAATGAAATTTAATTTTAATATATATAAATGAAACAAGAAGACGTTGACAAATTACTTAGTGAAAAAATTGAAGATGGTGAGCATATAAGTCCGATTCTACCTGAGGGAATCAAAAATTATTTAATTGATATAGACGGTACTATATGTGACGATATTCCAAACGAGGAACCTGAAAGAATGGCAACAGCTAATGTTTATCCTGACGCTTTAATTACTTTAAATAAATGGTATGATGAAGGTCATATTATTTGTTTTTTTACGTCAAGAATTGAAGAACATAGAAAAGTTACAGAAAACTGGCTTAATAAACACGGATTTAAATTTCACGGCATGGTAATGGGAAAACCAAGAGGAGGTAATTATCATTGGATAGATAATCATTTAGTAAAAGCCACAAGATATAATGGTAAATTTACCGACTTAGTTGATAAAAAAGTAACCATTGAAGTGTTTGACGATGGTCAACATGAATAATTATGAAAAAAATAGAAATTCATACATTTTCAGAATTAATTGCTCAAGGGAAAACACCTGAAATTTTGTTTTGGGTTGGTTGTGCCGGTAGTTTTGATGAAAGAGCAAAAAAGATAACAAAAGCATTTGCAAATATTTTAAATCAAGCAAATGTTTCTTTTGCCGTACTTGGAAGTGAAGAAGGATGTACTGGAGATCCTGCTAAACGAGCAGGAAATGAATTTTTGTTCCAGATGCAGGCACTTACCAACATTGAAGTTTTAAATGGTTATAATATAAAAAAAATAGTAACTACATGTCCTCATTGTTTTAACACCCTTAAAAATGAATATCCAGAACTTGGTGGAAATTATGATGTTATGCATCATACTCAGTTTATTAAATCACTATTAAATGATGGTAGGATTTCTGTCAAAGGAGGAACTTTTAAGGGTAAAAGAATAACATTTCATGACCCATGTTATTTAGGACGTGCTAACAATGTTTATGAAGCACCTAGAAATGTTTTAGAAAAACTTGATATTGAACTTTCTGAAATGAAGAGTTGTAAACAAAAAGGACTTTGTTGTGGTGCAGGTGGAGCACAAATGTTTAAGGATGCCGAAAAAGGAGATAAAGAAATTAATATAAAAAGGACTGAAGAAGCCCTTGAAACTAAGCCTGACATTATAGCTGCTGGTTGTCCATTTTGTAATACAATGCTTTCCGATGGAATTAAAAACAAAAAGAAAGAAGATGAAATTGAAGTTTTAGACATTGCTGAGCTAATTAATAAGGCCTCAGATTTATGATACTTCCTTTTAATGAAATGCCCTTGGGTTCAAGAATTTGGATTTATCAATCCGACAAGAAAATTCTAGATCAAGATCTTATAAAAATTAAAACAAAACTTACAGAATTTTTAAAAAATTGGACTGCTCATGGTGATGATTTAAAATCTAGTTTTGAAATAAAATACAATAGATTTTTGATTATAGCCTTAAATGAAAAATCTACAAAAGCATCTGGTTGCTCCATTGACTCTTGTGTTCATTTTATTCAGAAAATCGAAAAAGATTACGGTCTAAACTTGCTCGATAAAATGAATGTTGCTTTCAAACAAGGTGATTATATTTCTTATAAATCTATTGTAGAATTTAAAATTTTAATTAAAAATAAATCAGTTTCAAAAAATACAATTGTTTTTAATAATCTTGTAGTAGATATCGAAGACTATAACAATAATTGGGAAGTTCCAGCCTTAAAAAGTTGGCACTCTAGATTTTTTTAATAGGCAATAAGTTTACTTTTATCTAAAAATTTTCAGCATAAATTTTATTTTTTTTAATTTCATTAAATATTACTTTAAAATGAATTTTTTAAAAACATTCTTATTTTTTCTTTTATTTTCTGTTTTCTCTTTTTCACAAAATCCCCTATTAACTAAAGACAAGCTTAAACAAGAAATCTGGGTTGATAGTGTATACAATTCTCTTTCAATTGATCAAAAAATAGGTCAATTGTTTACAATTTGGGTGGCAACTAAACAGGGTCCTGAAAAAATGAAGGAAGTTTCCTCTATAATTAAAAAAAATCATCTCGGAGGATTGATATTTTCTTTAGGAAACATAAAGGATCAAGCTAAATACACCAATGAATTTCAATCAATTTCAAAGGTACCTTTACTTATTGGTATGGATGCTGAGTGGGGTATAGGTATGAGATTAGATGATGCATTTTCTTTTCCCTACAATATGACTCTTGGAGCCGTAAATAACGAATCATTAATATACAATGTTGGAAAAAGAATCGGAGTTCACGCTAAAAGAATCGGAGTTCACATTAATTTTGCCCCAGTGACTGATATTAATACAAACCCTAACAATCCAATCATTGGTAGTAGATCATTTGGAGAAGATAAGTTTAGTGTTACAAACAAATCATTATCATATTTAATGGGTATGCAATCAGAGGGAATAATGGGTTCAGCCAAGCATTTTCCTGGCCATGGAGATACATCTACTGATTCTCACAAAACTTTGCCTACAATTAACTTTTCAGCTAAACGAATAAATGAAGTGGAATTGTTTCCATATAAAAAATTAATTGACAATAATTTATCAAGTGTAATGGTTGCTCATATGGAAGTTCCATCTTTAGAAAAAGAGCCCAAAATGCCCTCAACTTTATCAAAGAATATTATTTCTAAACTTTTAAAAAAGAAATTAAAATTTGAAGGTTTAGTAATTACAGATGCTATGGATATGAAAGGGGTAGTTGATTTTAATAAAAATCAATCTGCTGACGTTAGTGCGTTATTAGCTGGAAATGATATTTTACTTATGCCTGATGATTTAGATGAAAGCACTAAAAGCATTAAAAATGCAATCAATAACGGAATTATAACTGAAAAAAGATTAAAGTATTCTGTTAAAAAAATATTGATGGCTAAATATAAAGCAGGTCTTCACCAAAATAATAAAGTTATTTTGGACAATATAGTTGAGGATATGAATAGTGATGTTGATAAGTTATTGTTTGAAGAAATAACAGAAAAATCTATTACATTAATAAAAAATGA
>Ga0206682_10000352_pt1 | contig 50274 bp, 45 predicted proteins | sample M240m12015metaG_FD_155444 | JGI IMG/M metagenome (GOLD analysis project Ga0206682, IMG submission 155444) | Ammonia-oxidizing marine archaeal communities from Monterey Bay, California, United States - M2 40m 12015 | ecosystem: Environmental > Aquatic > Marine > Intertidal zone | place: USA... | reverse complement strand
CAACATTACCTACCAGGGGAATCTTAGACACCGCCTGACCTAACTGACTAGCTCCTCCTGCTATGGCTCCACCCGCCTTAGTGGCTAAAGTTCCCAATCCAGCAACCGCTTTAGTTCCTAAATTTAAGGCGGTATTACCTAAACCAGTTAAGAATGCACCAATACCATAACTGGGTACCTCTGTGTCAGGTCTAGACATGCTATAACTAGGCACATCAGATCGATTATAAAGTGAATTAAGCCCGTGTCCGTTATTCATAGTTACATATAAATTAGTGTTACATAATAAAATTGTCAATGTTCGGATTTGTTGGGGAGCCTGGAAACTAGAGAAGACGGGTATATATATGCGAGAAACAAAGAACGCGATCCCCCCCAAGGGGGGGTGTAACACTATTCATGTAGTGTGACAGGGATGCCGTAAGTCGTTGATTTTCGGTCATTTAGGCTTATGTCGGCGGTCGTTTGACCCTCGGCACGGTTTTCAACTCTGTTCTTTTTAACTTTTAGTCGCTCCCTTCCGACAATCGAAGGGGAAAGTCCTCCCATCTTAAAGGAGGCTAGGTTTTCATCATCGAAATGAGAGAGACACCTAAGGGCGAGACCAAGTGACAGGTCAGAAAATCCTAAAAGATCTACCCATGCCGAGGGCGAGAAGCTGAGGCTGAGATGAGCAACCTGTGAAAGGGCATCAATAGAGGGAGACGGGTCAATGTTACCAATGACACACTCGATTCCAATGGGCAATTAACAAGGACGATGGGAGCTTAGCCAATCTAGCCAATCGAGTAGCCAACCTGCAGGGCAGGGGTCAGACGAGGAAGTTATAGATCGGAGGGTCAGCCCATCACCCCTAGGGGTAAAATCTTTGCGAAAGCGGTCTATCCTAGCCAAATCAAGGTCGTGTCCCCTGTGTGTTAAACAAGGGGTTCGGTTTGCGTGGGTTTGCAAGTGTCATTTGCAAGCTCCGAAAAAGGGTCGGGTTCACACTAGATCATAATTCATTGCTTAAAGTAGGGACAATTCTGTCGAGGTCGCAACCCCTCATAAATACTGAGCGAGCAACCACTAATAACAAAACAAATATCATGGAAGAACTAAACATCCAATCACTCATTGCCAACGCCGTAGCTCAAGCTATGCAAGCTCAAGTTCAAGCTCCTGCCCCTGCTCCTGCTAGGGACTACTTTGCTGAGGCTGAGGCATTGCGTAAACAAGCTCAAGAACTCAACAAGGTAGCAATCAATGGACTAGCTGTGACAAGCGATGATGCCTATGCCGAGATTCGGCAAAGTAGGGTGTCGGGCATTGCTACTGAGGCAACCAAGACGATCAACAAAGTAGGGGGTACTAGGTACTCTGACGATCAGAAAGCTGACCTCAAGGTCGCAAGGGAAGAACATAAGGAAAAGATCAATGACTCGGAGTTCAAGTCTCAGTTGTCAGCAATCATTGGCTCGGATGATACGGAGCTTGATTCGTACAAGCAAGGGCTTCCTAACAAGGAAGGCAATATCAAGCGCACATTAAGTTGGTACTAGGTTGTACCATTCGTGGGTGGGGGGGTTATCCCCTCGCCCTTTCACATTCAATGAGGAAATTATTATGCACAAATCACCATCATCAGTTTATTCAGCGGTCGCACAACATCGCGACAAGACAAAACAAAAGACATTGGGTAGGAATCATCGGGTGAGGTTTCACCCAAGACGCAAGGCATTACGCAATGTCAAGCGTACGGGTAGACAATTAAACTTCAAGGGCTTGACCCTTGTCGTATGGAATGAGGACATCAATGTCTTGGGTCAACTCGATCCTAAGCTTGCATTCAAGATTGATCAATATGCTTGGGCTAAGAATGACAAGCAAAGAAAGGATTGTAAGGAAGTATTCTGGGGCAATCAAAAGGGTACTATGAAGCGAGACATTCAGCGGTCAGCTGAATTACTTATGGATTTCTACGGTTCTAACACGAATAAACAAGGCAGAGTTATTGTTAGCCGATAAGCTATCACTACTGCTATCACGACCAACTAAGATCGAAACACCCATTGTGGTGTCTATGGGTTATGCTCATACTGATGAGATCATTCATTAGCTTTGGTACTTCATGACCTGCTAGGGTAGCTCTCTAGTGGACAATCATGATGGGACAGATTCGAAGGCGAGCCAAGGACGCTTGGGGAGTCAGGAGACTACGATTGACTAGGATACACTGCCCCTAGCTGATCCCACGCCATTCACTTTTTAGGTACACTGGATCAACTGATTACCTGATCCCCATAACGAGGGAAAGGGAGCGTGCAATGGGCACAGGTGTGCCGACTTTAACAACCAAATAAACCAATGAAAAAACTATTATTACGTCTCGGATTCGTGGAGTTCTATATCTCCATTGGATCCAAAACATTAACAAAGGGTGCATGCCCTAAGCATACGGAGATGTTACGCTCCTATTGGTGTGCAGATGATGCAAGCACGCATAATGTAGGCACGAAGACATGCCTGCACTTAGATGTCGCAGGAGTATTTATTATACTCAAGCGAGCAACAATCAACAACTAACAAGGAGGTATTATGTTTGGATCAGATTACAATTATACAGTTGAGGAACTGGAGGAACTTAATAAAGATAATGGATGTAGCACTCCTCGGACTATGGGCGAGGTATTGGATGCTACGGACATCAAGGACATCAAGGACTTGAAGGACGCTGATGTGTACTTCGTAGTGGACCGGGATGCTGATCCTTCGGTGCAACAGAAGACTCTCATACGCCTAAGCTCACAGCTTAGTAAGCCATTGGAGTATGATTTCAACATCATGACCAAGGAGGCATCTGTCTATAAAATGTATGCTCTTGTAGGGATGGCTTCCTTGTATGGGTACACCGTAAAGGTGCAGAAGGACTATAAGAATGGATCAGTACCTAGGGGTATACTTGTAGTGGCCGAAGCAGGCGATGACCTCACTGAGGTAGCTTGTACACTAAATGGGTTACCTTCTATGGGGTGTTCATAAGGATTGCCCCCGCGGATAATAAACTAAATTTAACTCAACTCTCCCCTGTAGGAGGCATAGGGTCTCCTGTGCAGGAGAGTTCAACCAACCACATATAATAATATGAATAAACCACATAAGTATAACGGAGGAGGCGTACGCTTTCCTAGTAATTCTAGCTCGGCCAAGCTGAGGTTCGTCAAGGAGTTTACCCTTGATGCTAATGGTGATCCCATGCGGATCGAGCATAGCCTAGTCTCTCGGGTACTCAGGTATATGCCCGAGGCTCGTGGCTTAGCCCACACCTCCATGAGGTTCAAACGCCTATGCGTTCAGTTCTTCAATGGTGAAGCTGAGTATCGCTCCACTCGTCGCCACCACACTAAGGGACGCAACAAATCTAGCGAGATGCGTTGGTCATCCCTTGAGCGCAAGATGGTCCCAGTGCAATCGCACAGGGGTGGTAAACTATCACGAAAACCGAGTAATCAAATTGAGGTTGCCATGGAACAAGCACTGCGTCATGCAGGTGTAACACTTAATTAATTGTAACAACTTATAAACAACTTATGATAATCATCACCTCTATACTAGCTATCGGAGCCATCATGGGATGGCCCGTGGCTCTCTATTTAATCATCTCAAATGAAAAAGATACGACTACAGATATTGTTTACGAAGTCTCGCCCCCACAGGCTGAAGACCAAGGTACTACCTCGCAAGAGGAAGTACAGATACAAAATGCTATAGACTGCTACCTCAAAGGAGGTGCGGTAGTATGAATATCGGTAAAATCAAGAGCATAGTATCGGATGCTTTCGGTATAAATGTAGTCAGTATAGATGGTAGGTGTAGGCGACAGCCCATAGCCATAGCACGGCAAGTGTGCTACTACTATGCCCGAAAACACCTTGGGCTAACTTACTACCACCTAGGTAATAAGTTCGACCGAGACCATGCCGCCATAATGCACGGCGTAAAGCAGGTAGATAACCAACGGGAAACTAATCCCGATGTGTCTCGGGTATTAGATGTGATTGAGGAGTTCTATCCAGAGATCAAGGAGCCAGAACCAATAATATTATGAATACAGATAGGGCAATAAAGCAGGTCGCTATGGCGATCATCACAGGGGAGGTGCGTGCTAAGTTTGTGATCAGACAGGTGCGGGCAATCATCAACAATAACCAATCAATAATGGGGAAATAAATATGGATCAGCAAATGAAACTACAACCACTACAACCATCCGACATATTAGATGTGAACTTAGGTATACAACGACAACGCAAAGTTAAGGCTACGACTAAGCCTCGTTATCCTTACCCTAAGTACTCTTATCAATCTATCGTGGAGGTGTCCAGGCATCTACAAGAGACAATCTGCTATGAGAAACGCAGGGGAGATTGGAGGGTGCCAACTATACCAAGCTTATACATGTACATCTATAAGCTCATTAAGAAAGGTACAATTTCTTCTACCTTTTCCGATAATGAGAAAATGAAAAACGGTAGGGCTATTACCCTAGTAAAATACAGTGAGGTGCGCAGGAGTCTACTCAGTCTTAGGAAGTTTGACTTAAAAGCGAACCGTGACTTCGGACCAATGGAGGTCAATCACATGAGGAAGAGGGTACGGAAGCCTGTAAGCTTTTGGGTTAGGCTTACCCGGTGGCTCAAGATGTTTAAGGAGGTACTATGACTAACACAGAATATATAATAGATACATTCAATAGAGTGTACAATGGAGAGAAGAACTTCATGACTCCCTATGTCATCAAGCATGGCAAGCGGGGTGACTACATCTATGAGCTATCACACGGCGATGCGTTCATGAGAAGTGGGCAGATCTATGGAGTAACTGTTCTCACTACTGATGGTGAGAGGACTAAGCTAAGCAGTAACTTTCAATCCAAGCAGGAGGCTGAAGACTACATTAAACAACTAAATAAATAATGGGACTACACATCGAACTATACAAACATTTCAAATGGGATTGTACCAACGGAGGCGTAAGCTCTAAGGCTGAAGGATTATGCATTACCAATATCGATGAGATACTTGGTGAGCAGTGCTACCGATGCCCGTTTGAGCCATCCGACAGGTATCCAGCTGCTAAGCTCGTAGAGCATGTAGGTCATGCAATAATTCAGCCCGAAGGACTGGATCATAAATGGCTCATGTTCGGGGGTAACTATGGCAGTACATCCGACTCACGATTCAGCCAAGCGATCGAGAAACTAATCGGTCACCGCTTCTATGGTGCAGTACCTATCCACGACAGATGGGAGACTGCCGAACAACAACGACTAACAAGTAACACTTAGATTATATTAACTATGAGTAAACAAATGTCACACCCACACCCACGCATCGAATTATGGACTGCTGATGAGGTAGCCGAATGCTTATCTTATCAGAAATTCCTAACGAAGGAAAAGAGCGATGCTCTCTACCGCAAGCTATGGGGCATCGTAAATAGCGCGGACACACCTACCCCTGTGGGTGGAGATGGCACAGGTAATACTGTCGAGACACCCGAAGAGCGACTAACCACACACAATGACGACAAGATTAAGAACTTCTGGTGTAATCTAGATGCTGAAGAGAGGGAAGCCATTAACAAAGCAACAGAAAAGGAATTCGGTGTATAAAGCTGAAGGACGATTGAAGCACCGATTCTGGGGTGAGTATTCTGCCCTCATTATACTCATATTTGAGGATGAGCGTGAAGCAAGGAAAGCTATACCTGCCATGGAGTTCAAGCCCACGACCTCTATTCAGCAAGCCGACGGCTCAACCCATGACTCATGCGGTTGGATTCAAGGAGAGACATATCCCGACACCCTACAGCTAGAGGTAGCGGGTGATGACCTCAAGCAAGTCGAATCCAAGTTGGTGGAGTACGGGGGAGATGCGAAAAAGATAGGCAGTTTAGCCAAGTCAGTAGACTGGGGTGAAGCCTTCTATGTATCAATCCCTCATGTCCACAAAGACCACCCTAACCAAATAACAATGGAACTATAATATTATGTCACTAGATCAACTAATAAACCAAGCAAGCAACGAACCCAAGGAGACATCCAAGGGTGAACGAATACAAATTGTCGAGGTAGCCCCGACATCAGATGAGCATGAGCTTGTCTCTTGTCACCACCAAGGCAAACTACTCAAGAAAGAAGGCGAGGCTCAGTTTGGTAGAGCAAGGAGACTGTACAATAAAGTCATCCAATCCCTACTAGCTAACCGAGCATCCGAAAGACCTAAGCAGTTCAAGTTCCGGGCTGACATCTGTGGCGAGGGATATACTACGACTGTTAATGTCAGGGAGAATGGATACTCATCTATTGATAACGATACCCTAGCTAAGGTTAAGGCTATTGTTGGAGATGAGTTTGTGTCCTCCTACATCACTACCCATATCGAGGGCAAGGTAGACTTCTCTCTTGTTCCCACGGATAAACAAGATGCAGTTGCAGCACACCTAATTCAGCTCAATCAGCTAGTGGGTACTGACATCGTGCAGGTCAATGTGACCAATAAGCCTAAGACCTCCTTTCATGAGGCACGGGCATCATTGCCCGAGGAAACTGACGCTCTTCTTAACAAGCACATGCCAATCACATGTGCCTTCGGTAGATGATTACTACAAGCTCTCCCTTGATTGGTTATATAGGTTATCCCTCCCGCCCAAAAGGCGGGGGGGTTTTACTTAAAGACTTCAAGCTACTACGCAATGAGGTGCTAACCCCTAAGCTCAATGGTGATCGAGTCTTAATGTCTCGTGAGGGTAAGGTATACAACCGACAGATGCAGAAGTATACCAAGATGAATGCTGACGATGCGGTACTCGTGCATCAAATACTTAACCACCCTACTCACTCCTCATGTAACAATGGCGATGTATTATGGTGGGACATTGAGTATATGTCGCACGGCATCAACAGGGGATGCTTCTGTGTCATCGACTGCGTAGTCAGGGGAGACGATAATTATTTCTCCCGACTATCACGATACGACAAACTGCCTACCATCAATCCTAGGGAGCAGAAGACTGAGTTCAAGAATGAGCCTATGAATACCCGTAATGGTTGGCGGTTTCCTATCTACGATGAGGAGGGCGCTCAACTTATATGGGAGGACATGGAGTGCGACTACAAGGCCTACCTAAATTACGGACAGGAGAATGACTATATATGGGAGGGCTTAGTGTGTCAGGTAACTGACCAACCATACGAGCTTACACCCAAACAATCTATGAACATGACAACCCAAATTAAATACCGATTCAGATGAACTATCCAATAGAAGTATTCAAGGAAATCGTACACTTCATCAAGAGTGCAGGTACGACCAATGTGACACGGGGTGTAATGACCCTGCACGACATGCCTACAAGCCTGCGTAAGAATCTCACCAAGGATGAATGCTACGAGGTACTTGGACTAGCTAAAGGCAGACAAAGACAAGTGCATGGAGAGTCAGCGGCTGATCAATTCATTGACGACATGATGGATGAGCAGATGAGACCAGATAACTTATGAAGCTATCGGAAGTTAAAAAAGAGATTAGCGAAACATCATCTTTATTAAAATCTAAGAAAGCACTCATGCGAAAGTATGAGAAGGCAAGAGATGAAATAGTAAAGAAGGTTAATGACCTGCAGGAGAGATTGTCTCACATAGATGATGTAATCAATGGCAAGGCTCATAGTTATTACACTGAGAAGAGTTACGAAACCCCTTACTCAAGCCATCGCTATAGAGGTGTAGAGCAAAGGCGAAGACATGTAACCACAGTCAAATATCCAGGGCTATATGAAGAGATCAAGTCCTTAGAGGAACAGCTGTCGGTTCTAAGTAACATAAAAAAGGAAGATTTATGACATACGATACAGAAGACCTAGCTCGTGACGCTATGCGTGACCCCGACCCAAGAGATGAAGAAACTCACTTCGAATGGGTAAGGGAGCGACTAGAACTACAAAACCCAAACCACACAATAATCGAGAAAAGCGAAGAACTAACTATTAAACAAAATGGAAATTAAATTACAACAAGCACTCACTGCCCGCAAGGAGCAGTACGGACAAGACATACCTCAACGATTCATCAATCAATGCCTCAAGGTTATTGACCCACGACTGCAACACATTGCCTTCTATGTCGGTGATCACACAGGTGAGAAATACAATAAGCCTACCCTAGCTGATGGCTCACCTAATCCAATCTGGCCTGTAGGTATTGATGCACCGCGTGACCCTAGTGATCGCAAGTATTTCTATGCTGACCTTAGACTCAAGCAGTATAGGTCATGGATCGACCGCATTAATGCAGGTGAGTTCGACTCTGAAGTAACTGTGGGTGCTGAGCCTGCTGAAGCTGAGCGACTTGATCCTGAGCCTGACCCATCACCTCCTGTTGAGGTTGTTAAGTCTGAGCCATCTGATGTGGATAAGGCAATGGATAATGTATGCAAGCAACTACCAGATGTGGAGAACAAGACACTCGATAAGGTAGATGAGTTGGTCAAGGACAACGCAACTAAGGGTACTCCCCCACCCCAGCGTATGGCAACCGCACTAAAGGATGTGGCTGGATCACCTGGTACTTCATTGCTTCGTGCATTGGATGACTACATTGCATCAACGGATTCCCCACCCGAGGACAAGCCGGATATACAACAGGCAATCCTTAAGTTGGGTAACATCGTAGCCGAACAACAGAAGACCATGGAGAAGCAGTCGGAAGTAATCAAGAAGATGTCGCAGGCTATTCAGACTATCGGGCAGAAAGTGCCTGAGATGATCAAGGCTGAGATACTCAAGAAATTCTCATGAAATTAGGAAGTAGCGGTAATTTCAATCATCCGACGGGGGGCTCTCCCCCTGACGATGACCGTACGGACGAGGCAATAGACTCATGCCGTGAATGGTTGAAGCACGAAGAAGAAATGGAAGAACTCGAGGTATATCTGCTCAGCGAGTTCGATATACATAAACACCAAATCAAGGAAATACTATTATACAATAACCACAGATACATATGATTAAAGAACTAATACCACTACTAACAACCCACAACTTAGGGCTTGATGTGAGGATTAAAGACAATGCCCTTCATGTACATGTCATTCCTAAGTTAATCAACGAGAGTATCAAGGACACTAAAGACCTCCACATTCTGGAGCGTCCATTATTTAAGAGCTACAAGATTGATGAGTTTACTAACGAGGACCTGGCTCATGAGCTTAACAACTACCAAGCTGCACTTAGTGAGGGTACTGACATCATAACTACACTAGCCAAGGAGATTGAGCAACGAGCCAAGGAAAAGTTGGAGGAAGAGAAGGGTAAGGCTATCAAATCTGCCGCCAAGAAACCTGCGACCAAGCGATCTACGCGGAAGACCAAGCAACAGCTAATGGATGAGGCTCGCGAAAAACAGGCAGCGGAACGCAAGGACGAGAAACCTGCCGTGGTTGAGACCAACCGCCTTGCTATCACGCCACCACCTGCAGACGATGACCCACTTGGCTTAGGGCTTGGAGGGCTTGATCTATAATGGACCTAGAAATTAAATTAACCCACGATGAATGCCTCGCACTAAAGCGAGGTCAATCAATCGTATGGATGTCTTATGAGAAAGGAATAAAAGTTACATTATCTAAGTAACACATAATTATGAGTGACAATAAACTACAACCTGTTGAGCGCATATTCAAGTTCGACAAACGACAACTAGCAGATCCTGGCATACACATGTCCGCACAGGAAGTTATGGAGATGTACTCTCGGCAGTACCCATCGCTTACCAACGGAGAAGTAGCAGGTCCTTACTATGAAGAAGGCAAAGAAACCTACAAATTCTCAGGGTCGTACGGTACTAAAGGTTAACGAGAGATGCTCGAAATTCTCGTCAAATCTAACGAGAAAGTTGCGGAAAATCAAAGGTACGGGGAGACTCCCTCCCCGTGCCTGCCCGCCCCTCTTTTAGAATCACCACACAACCTACCGCAATCCATCGAGATTGTACGGCAACAATTAAATATACCTAAGTATAAAGAGTATGACCTAGTAGATGAACACCTGACCGGTCTACTTGCCACCTACACCGATGGTATATTCACCGAGAATGTAGAATTTGTAACACTAGATGACGGCAGTAATGTGCCGATCATTAATGTATTTAATGCTAGTGACCAATTCGCTATCGGTCCACGACTTGAACTACTCCACAAGTACCACGGCATAGGCACCGCCCTACTGTGGTTACTACGCATGAGCCCCATCTCGATCATGACTCCAGACTACATCGATTCATACTACATGGATGTGAGCATGATGCTTGGTCGGACAGGTGATAAGGATAAGAAAAAGAGGCGCTCGGGTCTACTCCCTGATTGGGCACATGGATACGATCGCTTCAAGGAAGTGCCAAAAGGCTTGCCTTACACCCTGTCAAAATTGATCGAGGATTGCCTGCGTCATGTGGATAAATCTGAGTTTATAGATAGTGAAGAAGTGGGTGCATGGCCAATCGCTACATGCTCATGGTACGGCTTCGAGCCCATGGTTAATAGGACCCTGACGAGATTTGCCTGCAGTCAAGAGTATGACGCGAATTACCGACTCGATTTCCTAAATGGATGCCCCGATATGGGTCAAGCATCTGATCCTACATGGGCGGTACTCGATGACATGATTATCTACAACCAAGACAAACCCCACAACACCTGCATGCCACCATGCCACGAAGCAACGGAGGTTGAGGACATGCTGTTCTCATTCGGACCGTTCGCAAAACTACTAAACTACTTATCACATGACCGACTCAACCATTGAAGCTACCCAAAGCATAATGATCTACAATGAATTTGCCGTGCTTTACGACAAGTTAGATGGCGACTGGGTTAACCCGAAGCCATTATCGCAGAATGACATTAAGGAACTGATCGTCGAACCTTGTGTCCCCTACCCCCTACCTACCCATATGATTTGGTACGAGGAATACAAGATGATGATTTGGCACTCCAAGCCATGTAAGCGTAAGATTAGATTAAGGAAAGGTCATGCTTGGGAAGTTAAGTATTACAATCATCCTGGCATTCTATTCAAGGTTCATCGGACAGATAATGGAGACAGGCTCAGCCTTGCCATCGTAGCCCCTGACTTCGATCCATCTAACTGCCATGACCAACAAACATACGAATATCCGTACTGCCAGCACGACACTAGGTCAGACTCAGGCGGTATGGGTGCATGTAAGGTTACCTGCCCTAATCCTGAGTTCGCATACGACTTAGAGGGATCACAGTGGGCAATATGGGAGGACTCATTCTACGAATCGGGATTCAATAAACAACCAAGCAAACGCAACTTACTTAAACCACGAAACATATCAGTCATCGATTGGATGCAACATGAATATACCAAGAACTATTAAGGATATATCCGTCTATGGATGTGGTGGCACAGGGTCACACATCATCAACGGACTAGCTCGAATCAACTACGCACTCAAACAACTCAACAAGCCTGAGATATATGTAACGGCATACGACTATGACACAGTAGAGTACGCAAACATCGGCAGACAGGCATTCTATGAGCCTGATGTCGGGCACAACAAAGCCAAGGTACTTATTGATCGTATCAATCTGTACTACAGAACCAATTGGAAATCATCACCAACTAAATCCCCATCATCTAGTAAGAGCGACCTTATCATATCCTGTGTCGATACCGTCAAGTCACGTGAATCCATAGGTAAATCATGGTGCAAGAAGGGTGCGTTCCTTATGGACTGCGGTAACTCCAAGACATCAGGTCAAGTTATACTTGGTCAATTCGATGGAGACCTACCAAATATTTACACCGAACACTCCGACTTAATGTACGGAGATGAACCAAACGAAACCGAAGAGCCTGGATGTGTAGACGAATACTTTAGGCAGGACCTCTTTGTGAACAGTGTGGTTGCTGATCATGCCCTGCACCTCGTGTGGCGCCTACTGCGGTGGGAAAGCCTAGAGGTGCGGGGTACATTCTTCGACCTAAACAAATCAATAACTAACCCAGTAAAATTATAATTTATGACAAAAACAACCATACACTATGTGGTCGCATCCAATGGTCACTGTCTCTGCGACAGTACTACAGGAGTGACTACTACATTCACCGAACAACAAGCAATACAAGCACGAGACCATCTCTTCAGAAATGGAATTACTGCAGAAATAATAGAACTAAATTACTAATATATGATGTATGACATAGAGGAAAGAAACGGTAAACTCCGCACTTTCCCAGAATACGCCCCTTCCGACATCAAGGTTGACTTGCAGTTGGTAGGAGGACGATCCCCGATGAGCTTAGTTATCGCCCTAAGTGATCGGCAACGACTACAGAAACTTATGGCACACACTAAGTGCCTAGTTAGCCCCGAGGCTAAAGAGTTAATTGATACGGCTCTTGCTTCTTCCAAGAAGATTGCCCGCCCATTGCGTGAGCCAACAGACTACGAGAAGGTAGCCTATGTTGATGAGCGTGTGGAACTGGTATGTATCAAAGACTGCGATAATGAGGTAGTCGGCAAGGCTCATGAGGGTACACCCAATGAAGCTCCTGTCTGTCTGTCACTTACCGCAGGCGAGAAGTATACATTCAAGTCTCGCAAGATGAAGTACATCGAGCCGTTCACTCGGACTCGCATGGTGTATAGTGAGAAGTCTGACGAAGTATCCACTCGTAGGCATGACATGTCCCTTGAAGGCTATGACTATGCTCTGTCATTCAAGGATAACCGTGAGTACACCATGAACTTCCGCGACCATCCGTCCACTACATTGGACATTGATGAGTCCAAGATATGGACATACTTCGCCAAGCCTGAGATTCCAACCCTAGCATCCGAATGCAAAGAGCAGTATGACCAAGCACTACAGGTACTGCGGTACATGGAGCATGAGGGTGGATTCACCTTCTATCCCGGTCAGATGAAATACATCGGTCAAGCTGCGTGTGCTGACTCTGCTCAGATCGCAGCCGAGACTGGTGTGGGTAAGACCCTTATTGCTATATGCTTAGTGTTGCTCAAGCAGGCAGGTCGTGTCCTCATCTGTGCCCCTAAGGGTACTGTCAAGGACGGCAAAGCTAAGGCGGGTGAGCCAACCACCCCATCACAATGGGTCAAGGAGTTCGCCAAGTTCGCCCCATCTATACCTGTGTTCAAAGTATTCAGCGAGAGCGACTACGAGACAATCAAGGAGAAGCATGGCGGTGAGCTACCTTATGGTGTGTTTCTTACCTACGATCATGTAATGTTCCGTAATGGCTTTGAGCGTTTGCCTGACACTTGGTCCGCTAAGGACAAAGACCCAGAGGCATTGTACCGCAAGCGCCTCAAGCAGAACGGCATCAAGGTTCCACCACTCAATGTCATGGGTGCTAGGCATCCCGAGAATTACCACTACGGCATCGGTCATACCCGTGTGCTTGAGGTATGTGACAAGGGTGCACCTACTGGCGAGAAGCATGCGATCACCTGTATATCTGAGCCTAGCCTATCTACCAAGATTGGTCATGACTTCTGGGATATGGTAATCATCGATGAGGCTCACCTTATCTGTAATCTTGAGTCGCAGATTACTAATGCGATCCTCAAGCTACAGCCTAAGTACAGGTATGCCCTATCTGCCACACCTATACCAAATATGGTATGGAATATCTTCTCCCTTATGGGTTGGTTGTGTGTACCCAATTGGTACTATGGCGACAGGTGTAATCCTCGCTGGCCTTACAAGCGTGACGAGATCGGTGACTTCCGCAAGGAGTTCGTGACTAGCGAGCGTGACCACACTATGGCTGCGATCAAGCGCAAGAATGGCGGTCGTGGTCCATCGTGCATCAAGCACTCGCCTGTCATCTCCCAACCTGCAAAGTTACTCAAGATACTACGACCAACCGTAGCATTCATCAGTAAGATTCAGTGCAATCCTAATATGCCCAAGTCCAATGTCATGGACATCCGTGTCCCTATGACTAGCGAGCAACGCAGGAACTACACGCACTTCATGAATCCTGGTAATATTGCAGTCAAGGATGTCAGGTTTCGTTATGGTGTGCAGTTGTCCTACCTCCGTGGTATATCGACCAACCCTGTCGATACGGACTACAATCTCTTCTCCAATAGTAACTTCACCCCCAAGGTGTTGGCTATCCTAGAGATTATGTACAAGCACGCATCCAAGGGTGAGCAGGTCATCCATGTGTCAGCTCGTCAAGGTATGACTAATGAGCTTGAGGAACGACTCAACTCATGCGGTATCAAGACGAGTCGAATTGACGGCACGACCAAGGATCATGCACTCGAGGCATCCCGCTTTAAGTCTGGTCAGACTCAGGTCATGCTATTCAGTATCAATTGCGCTCAAGCCTACTCCTTCGAGCAATGCAAGAACCTCATTGTTGGTTCTCTTGAGTGGAGCTACGGCAAGTTTAACCAAGCGTTGGGTCGTGTCTATCGTCTCAACTCCCCCGAAGATGTCAATGTATACGTTGTACTACATAAAGACAGTGTCGAGGAGTTAATGTTCGACAAGGTCGGCACCAAGGAGGATGCGGCTACGATCTGCCTGCACGGCAAGCGTGTCCCTCGTGATGTCAGAACCACGGATGCTATGGAGATTCTAGCCGAGCATGTCACTGGGTGGGATGCCCTTGAGCGTGGCATCGAGGAGAGCGAGACTGAGGTTGAGTCCAAGTGGGACAAGCTGAAGGAAAGATTCTCTACTATCACGCGCACCGAGGAGCTTGGCATCACCAAGGATGACCAAGACGCAGTAGCTGCACTCATCGAGGAGATGAACGACTACGAGTAATCATTACTCAACCGCCTTCCGATGCCCCGCAAAGGGCTAGGAGGGCAACCTTATAGTAACACTTAAATTATATTAACAAAATTATGACTACAATAACACAAGAAGAATACAATAAGGCACTTGATACTGCCTCAGCATACAACACCCAAGAGGGTGCTAAAGACTCAAGTCTAGTAGAATGCAAGCATGCCTTGCGAAACGGACTCAAGGAGCGACTGAATGTAATCCGAAATATGATTACGAAGGAAAAGCGAGATGAGCTGGACACCTTGTCGGATCGTATAGCTGATGCGCAATCAGACTTATCTGATCTCAAGTATGACACAGAGAGTACGATTAACACCGCAATGGAGGGGTACAATGAGAAGGTGCAGGAGTACAATGAACTAGTTGAGAAGATCGAGGAAGCATCCTCTGGCATCTGGGTGGATAAACTCGATGAGTCATTCAAAGCCCTAAAGCAAATGAAGGAGAATGGATTCGATGAAGTTCCTGATAATGTGATCTCCGAGCTAGAGGATACTCTGTCTTCTATTAGCGACATGCATGGAGTAATTAGCGTGGATGAGGAGGATGAGTGCATGGAGATTGGTGACCCATGTTCCGAGCCAGAGCAGGAGATTTGCTCGGTACTATCTGCATTCGATCAACTTAATAAAGCATTGAGTGCCCCCTTGATGGACGAACAAGTCAAGAAGGAGGTGGAGTCATGGGGTAATAACATGACCGTGTTTGAAGTATACGATACACTTAAGGACTGGGATACGGAGAGACGCAGAGCTCACCTTCAGTATGCCAAGAAGTTCTACGATAAAGACACATGCACGACAGGATATGGACGCATGATCCACGAAGTCGCACACCAATGGAATGTTTAACCTAAAATAATTATGACACACACACAAAACACACACGAAGAACGCCTTCAATTAGTGAAGGAATTAATACCAACCCTAAATAAGGATGCTTGCAGGACTGTCGAGAAAGAGGTCAGGCATAGAATCCTTGAGATCGGAGAGAGCCTCAAATGGAGATTGGAGCCAGGCACGAGGGTGATTGTTGATGGGGGTAAGAGGCTCAAAGCAGAACCCGGCGAGATCGTCAAAGTGAACCGCACTAGATGTGAGGTAAAGATTGATAATCGTCAGGGTATCTGGAATGTACCAATGAACCTAATTAATATCGCAGGTTGACAAATCGGTACTATTCGGTAGAAAGTAACACTTAACAATAAGTTACCATGAAATTAATACAAAGCGAAAAGACAGGAATTTATTCCGTAAAATTCAAAACACAATCAGGTAAATACAGAACTGAATCTCTTGGTACATCAAGCAAAAGAGAAGCGGTCATGCTTGTGAAGGAAGCTAACATCGAGGAGCAAGAGACCTTAGCTAAGATAAATGCTCTTAGGAGGGATGTATTCCTATCGATGACTGCGGACACGAAAATCTTGTTTCAGGATTGTATTAATGAATGGTATGAGTACAGCAAGGTTCGCGCAAGGTCGGGCAATACGATCTACACTCAGTCGGGCTTACTAACTACATTTGCCGCTATCGCAGGAATTAAAAAGCTTAGCGATGTCACACCAAAGGGTATATCCAATTGGGTAAACTCAAAAGAAGGTATCAACCTTAACTCACGGAGGCAACGACTTGCCGCCATACGGTCGCTCTTTGCGTATGCTGTAGCAAATAGCTATGTCACCAAAGACCCGTCCATGGAGGTGGCAGTCGATGCTTCCAAGTTATCCCATAAGCAGAAGGAAACCAAGGTTCGTCAGCCCTTCACTAAGACCGAGTATAATAAGATGATTAAGCACGCTCCATACTTCATGAAGCAGGCAATCGTTATCGGGTGGTGGACGGGTCTTAGGATCGTAGACATATCCAAGCTTGAATGGGATAGTTGGGGCGATAATAACCTTACTGTATGGACAGAAAAGCAGGACAAGAGAGTCCACCTACCATACGACAACCCTCTAATTGGAGGAGGTGTTCTTAGGGACACCCTCCAAGAGGTGGAATTTCAGGACAAGAAGTACCTATTCCCTGAGTGGGCAGAACTATCTGACGACCCAAAGCGCAGGTCAAGATTCAGCGTCTACTTCAAGAGATTCATGAATCGCATGGAAATCGAAGACAAAAGCTTCCACTGCATAAGACATTCGTTTGTTACGCGAGTCTCTAAAGAAGTGGGTCAACTTGACTACGATTCAACGTTGCAGAAGATTGCTGGCTGGGTTGGTCACTCGTCGACTCAGACAACGAAGGGTTACCTTCATGTCTAGGTTTTCCGAATAAAAAATCCCTCCTTAGGGTGTCGGGGTCTATGCCGCGTTTCTCAAAAAAGAGTCGATGAGCTTCATCAATCTCCCTCTTCAGGGCTTCCCAATTCCAGTCCATCTTCAAATAATATGTCTGATTCAAACTCAATTGTATCCTCCTCATAATATTCGTCGATTGCATTGGACACGCATTCTAAAATCTCGTTAGATTCCAGATCAGATTCCTCTTCCCATCTATGGAAGAGAGCTTTTATCTCGTGTCTACACTTGTCTGATGGAGATGGGTCAGTCATTTCTTTTTATTCTTTGATCGGTTACTTTTAACCGAAGAACACTTGAGGTTTGACCTCTTGTTGTTCCTTGGGTTGCCGTCTTTATGGTGAACATCCTTACCTTTTGGGCAGGTTTTCTTTCTCCGAGCCTTATTCCTTGATGACCTGCGTTCGGTTTGCTCCTTCGACAGGTTGTACTTGCGTTGCCTCTTACTGCGAGGACTAGCATTCGGGTCTCTATATCCCTTCTTCGGCATAGCAAGCTAGCTCCCCTATAATCATTTCGTCCATAGCGCTAATTATATCTAAATCTTCCTCATCTGAATGTATAACCACATGAACGCCAATGTCTTCATTTATTACTATATAGGTATGCACAATTATAACATACAATTTCGTGTTACACTTTAGCAAGAACTACTTTAGCCTATACCAAGTTCTCCTTACACGCTGCCCTGATTCATTTAAATCACTACCTCTGAACTGCTCAATCTTTCCACCCTCCATGCCTTTATTTACATAGTCGTATATCTGATTAAGTCCGCAGCCCATAATTTTTTTAAGCTCCTTGACTGTCTTCCAGTTCTCCCCGCTGGGTCTATTGTAATTACACTCAGACTTTAATTCAGTTAAGGTTTTTACCCAACCTCTATTAGATCCTTTACTAACTGCCATTTTTTATTTCCTTTCTTTGCTTGGAATACTTGCCAATCTTTTCCGTCTACATACCCGTAGGCGAATCCATTTTCGTGCATAGTTCTACCCGTCATGTGCTTATTGTAGCTCATGTCTACCTGGGCTAGACACCCTACCCCCATTCCCGCTGCTCCTTTTATCTTGGGAATAGATGCGTACTGAATTGCATGGGTATGTCCGTGGAGTACAATTCCTCCCGGGGGTGAGAATATTTCAGCATGCTTTTTCGTGGCATATATACCCGCATGGTATCCATGAATAAACCTTACTAAGCCTAAGTCATAGAAACCTATACTTGCATCGTAAGGTATCACTTTACACTTTAACTGACGACATCGCTTCATGATGTCCCGTACGCCTAAACGCGCGGCATCCTGCACAATTCCATGAGTGTGGTATTCGGCGGTATCCCATAATCTTTTATCATGGTTACCTAGTAGTAATACATGGGGCTTAAAGTCGGATAGGAATTTCATCCCTGCCTCAACATCTGCCTCCATGCTATCTTGCTTTTCAGCTGGTCCTGCTCCCCTTCGAATGTTTCTGAAGTCGAATAGGTCTCCACCGAAGATTCGGTAGTCGGGCTTGTAGGTATCAACGAACTTAAGTAAGACTTGAACTGTGTCGTGATCCTGTACGTCCCCGTGGAGATCGGACGCGAATATGAATTTTTTCATGTTTAGTATCCCATTATTGTAGCGGCACGCCTCCTTGCTTCTTCTAGTTTTTCAAACGAAGATTTCTCACGGGATACCCGAGGCGTACCACCTATTAGTTTAAGGTAGTGTTCGTGTGACATAATCGATGACTCAATTTTATTCCTCACCTCAGGGTCGAGGAGGTTTAATAAATTATTCCAATCAGAATCTGGGATTCTACCCGCAGTAATACCCATGCGGAGGTCTCTTTCTTTATACCTTTCGGCTACATATTTCTCGGGGGATTCTCCCACTCTACCTCTTTCGGCAAGGTAGGTCTTTGCATCCTCTATGGCTTCTTGGTAATTCTGGAGGAAACTCTCGCTATCTCCAGCGTAGGCTGCGCGAGCCATCTGCCTAGTATTAACAGATACACCCGATTGTCTTCCTCCGCCCTTAAAGGGGGGTCTCAATGGCAGACCCATCATCCATGCAGTTTTCTTAATGTGGTTACGCAACCCTATGTAGTCAGCCACCCTGCGTTCCTCGGAGTCTATATCCATGATCGCAGAAGTTAAGTCCATCATCTGTATGACTGAGTTACCACCTACTCCATAAGCGATTGGTCTACCAATTAACTGCCAGTCAAATTCACCTGCTACCATCCATGTACCCATGGCATCGTAGATGTTCTTGAACATGGACCACGCAAAGATTCTACTATCTAAAGATATTTCTCTAGCTGCACCATACGGATCACCCTTGGCGAATATACCATTCGCTACATCCATACCCATACCAAATGGCACACCTGCTTTAGCCATCCGTGCGGTGATTGAATAGACTGAAAAGTTTGGATCACGAGCTGCGATGAACGGACCGATTACTGGCAGTACCGCCCAAGGTGACACGGGTGGTAAGTTGTTTGGCTTCTCCAGCATCTCCTCGTCATACCAATCAATCAGCATGGCAAGGGATAAACCTGATGGCACATAGACTGCGGAAAGCATTCCAATGTACTTAACCAATGCCCTGCGTGAGCTTAGCTTGTCGTTTGCATCACGATGAATCTGTTGTAAGTCCCTCCCCATCTTGCCCAATGGCCAGCCGAGGAAGTGGGAAAAATATTTAAGGGCTGGATTGTTAGCAAGGAATGCAGGCTTAGCGTTAAATCCGTCACCAGATACTTGGTTCATCGCCAAGTGGTTAATCATTAATGCTTGATCCTTACTCAACGGCATTGCTTCCTTGTCTGACTTTCTGCGATCCGCAAAGTCGAACGCCAGTCGAGACATGGATGGAGCACCCGAGCTAACAAGTAACTCATTCATTCGGTCGTATCCATCTTCCTCCCCTTTGAAGATTTCAAACATACTGCCACCAAGACCAAGGTCTTCAGCAGTTAGCTCGCTGTACTCGGTAATTCCTCGCTGATCTATAATGTCAGCCATGCGGAATAACATATCTTCGTATGCCGTAATAGCGCCCACACCTATTGAGTGGTTCACCACATTATTTACATAAGGGAATATGCCCGTCAGTAGGGTAAGTGGATCAATGGGTGCGCGCGTACCATCTTTATTATACTTCCTGTGGTGAGTGGATAGCATTTGGAGCTTACGGATATAACGCTTCATCCCAAGTGCGGGATGTTTCGTGATCTGTTCTGCCAACGCACCACCATTACCAACTTGCGTCCTGTACTCCTTCCATGGCAGTTCCATCTCTTCAGTCCTGAAGTGCGTGGAGTTAAGCCATTGTGCTGCCCTACCCGCTTTAGGTAGTTCAAATCCTATCGCTTCGATCAATCCGCCAAAGGTTTGGTTAATCATATTACCAAAAGAGGCTGCGGTTGCCTTGCCTGCCATCTTGTTCATACCCCTAAACGCATTAGGAAACTCGAAGAGTGACATGGCTTGCCACATGGATGACTTAGGGTTGTTAAGTACCATCATGGACTGTACTCCCAATAGGTCGATCAGTAGATTGGCATCTTGATATGGACCTGCAACATTGTCCTTGCCGTAGTATCTTCCAAGGTGATCGAATGCTATGTCTAATTCACCCATAGCTATGGATGCACTATACAATTCGTTCCACTCCTTCTCGGCACTGTAACCCTCATCCTTGTTCTCAGCCCTAAGTATTTCGTATGCCCTTCTCTTTACAGTGGAGCTATACCTAGTCCAGGGCTTCTGATGGTCGGACTTAGTTGCCTCAGCCATGACTGCATTGAACTTCTGAAACTTCGTACCAAGCGTATTTTTACCATCTTGATATGCGATATTTGCATTCTGTCCATTCCTCCCGAACTGCGATGTAGCTACAATCATTGCGATCCGAATGTTGGAACTAACCTCATCGTACATATTGTAGTAAAAAAATTCTTTTGGTAAGCGTGACTCTACATGCCTAGCATCCATGCTTTGAGGTGTGGCTACCATCTTCTCCCCGCCGGTATCAATGCCCTCGGTCTGGTTCTTTACCCTGTTAGCTACGCTATCGAGTTGCCTGTAACGCTTTCTAAATTGCCTAAGGAAATGCTTCTGCCACTCGACCCTAGCCTTGTCGGATTTATCGTGTGACACTTGGTCGAATATATAGTTCGCCATGCCAAATACATTACCACCAGACTTATCGAACGCATCTGATACAAAAGCGTTACCCAAGTCTAAGCTATCCCCGTTTTCGTCTCCAGGTCCTTTAAATACACTCTGCCTTACATCCGTATTAGTGTAGGGCTTAACGAACTTAGCCACCACTTGCTCGGTGAATAGACTATCATAAATTTCTCCCATCGAGTCAGAGCTAGTTACCCCACCCAACTCCTCAAAGATTCCACTAACATCTTCCGAGTGCCACCCTGCCTTACCCATCATGTCGTGAGTACTTCGGAGGTATCCATTATTCAAGGATCGTGGCATCGTAGCGTAACCCATCTCAAGTGGCTCACGATAGAAGTCCACCATCTCCCCATTAACAAATGACTCAACCTTTACTTGCTCGTCTCTAACTCTATTGCCTAGTTTCTTGTTTACGCCGGCTTCCCAGTTCCTTGCGGAGATTGCCTTAGTGGTCATATCCACAATCAATCTGCGAGCATCATCATCAAGTAGTGAGCGGTCGGGTACATTTGCGTTTGCCCTAAGGTGCTTCCATAGTGCCTTGAAGCCTTCCTCCTCTTTGCCCGCAAACTCAGGATGATTATCGTACCACCAGAATATATCTTGGTATAACCCTGTGTACATTTCCTGCCCACCGATCTTCAATTTACCCATTACCTTCTCTAATGAGGTATTGAACTGCTTGGATAATGCCTGTGACTTAGATGTATAGTCCCTGAAAAGTGATATGGTTCGGGATGTCATCTGTGATAACTTAGTCCCGTGGTAACCCAACTTATTAAAACGCTCGGACAATCCTTGTAGTCCAGAGTACCAAGCCGCTCTTTGGATATGGAAATGTTCTTCTGTGGTGGGTTCGTTCATCGCCATGTTGGCTTGCTCACGCATGATGTCGAACCAAGGTTGGTCACCGTACTTCTTGATCATCTCGGGGTCACGAACAAATAACAGGGTATCCCTGTTCGCCTTTATGAATCCCTCACGATCCTCAAACTTACCTCCCTTGATCTTTACTACAAAGTTACCGCGTTGCCATTCACCATCTACCTTCTCCATGGTTAGTAGTGTTACACCGTCATGTATACTGACTGGCTCAAGCTCACCCATTGACATACGAAGTCTTATGCTTCGGTCACCAAGCGAGTCGTTGATCTTGTTGTATACTTCAGCCTCGGCACGCCTGCGTTGAGATACTCTTCTATTGAGTATGTCGTCCTTCCTTGCTCCAGCAAAATGCTTGAGTGCGGTTGACATAGTACCAGGGAAATTAACATCTACACGATCAATCTCAGCCTCTGACCTTGCGCTTGCGATCTTGCTGGCTGCAGTTCGGAAATTCTCCTGCTGTGTGCCGATCATGTTCTTGCTCAAGCGAACGATAGACATGACATCCTTACTCTCCTTCAGTGCCCTCATGACAGCAAAGCGCCTTGCTTTCTGATTGAGCGAGTCACCCATAATTGGGTTTAACCTAGAGTCATTCATGGATTCAAGCCGATCGAGGAATGCCTCTTTAGACTCAAACTCAAGTTCGCCCCCACGAGCCTCGATTACTGCATCCATGATGTCGAGCATCTGATCTGCGGTAAGCTCCCCTATTGAATTAAGGTTAGCTTGAGAGAACCCTGAGTTAGGCAATGCCCTAACATAAGCCTCAAGTGTTTCAAATTTTGTATCAACTACACGCTTACGCACACGCTCACCTAGTTTGTCCCGTGGCGGTATCTTGCCATTTACTAAAGCAGTATAGTAGTTGCGGTTGTCTATCTCGTCCTGCTCAATCTTATCAGCCTCCATGACTAACCTAGATTGATTCTTGCGAGCTTTCTCCCGAACCTTCTCCAGGTTGGATATGGCTTTTCTTACACCCCATGAGCGAGCAACCCTATTAAGTCCTGCACTCTCTATACTTATATTCTCCGACTCCTTGCCGTGTTGCTCTAGCTCCTTGTTAAGGATGCGTCTGATCTCAGATGGCTTGGCTGATCCGGGCTTTCCGTAGGTGTCTAAAAAATCTTTAACCTCCATGCCCAAGGCTTCGCCCACCTCTCGGTGTACCTTAACCAACTCAGCTTCCAGTTCATTGAACCCTGCCGCATTGGCCTCAGCCATTACCCGTGCATTGTCATCGGGGCGTGGGTTGACTGGTCTAACGGGCTCTTCAAATTTGCTCCCCTGAATGGTTGTACCACCTTTTTTCGTGTCACTTTTATCGAAGAGTGCTTTATCCGATGGACCCCTGTAGCCAGTGGCTGCATTTGGGAACTTAGTATCATCGTTAGATATGGACTGCATTGATGTTGAGATTTCAAGCAGGTAGTTTGTAAGATCTGGTGCCCACCCGATTAAAGCAGTAAATGCCTCCTTGAGCCTTTCCCATATATTAACCCGTTCATCGCGGAACCTAACAGCCTTAAGAATTTCATCGCTATCGCCAACGTCTGCAATCCAGTCATTGCTCATCTTCCGAGACTTTACTTTATATAACTTCTCAGTAGGATCTAATAGCTTATCCCTAGTTCCCATATCTTGCAGGTCTTCCGCGATCATTTCCCTGCCGTCAAATATTCTTGATATGAATTCTAAATGATTAGTTAGCCCGTAAGTTTTATCAACTGACTGCAAAGCATAGTATGCGACAGACTCTTTGTTATTAATAGATGACTCTAGTAGTTCAGGATCAATCCTCCCCAAATCTCGCATAATTTTAGGCAAGGTTTTTCTTGCCCTATTTCCCAAAATCGTATTCAAGTCTGCTTCAGTTATTTTACCCGCCCTATAGAACTCCACTGCTGCCGACCTTACTTGACCCGTGTAATTAACATAGGACATGTAGGCATCCACTAGATTCACTAATTCTTTACTGTCCGAGAATGCCATGGCCTGCATTGCATTCTCTTTCCAATTAAGCCAAGTTTCTTCGTAATCTCCATTATCTATACCCTCTCTAGCATCTTCCTTAAAAGAATAACGAAGCCAAGGCGAGATGGTCGAATCCATCATAGCACTTACGGTCACCAAATGCGCCACTTCATGCAACAAAGTTCCTGTTGGGTCCCTTACATATTTCGAGGTTTGGCCGCTATTTATACCAATCCAATTATTCCAGGCATAGCCTCCCTCGCCCGAATCGGGTGAGCTGTATTTAAATATGCGTGCGCTCTCTAATAATTTCCGGTGCTTATTAAGTAAAGCCTTTAGCATGGGACCACGCTTATCACCCTCAGCAATAGCTAACTCCATAACCTCTATTACGGATTTACTATTCTTGCCTCCCGCTTTTTCATTAAAATCCGACTGAAGTTTATTCAATTTCGACTCAATTTTATCGTGAGCCTTAACTTGCTTAACAAATGTTTTAACCTTCTTCGGGGATAAGATATTGAATAAGGTTTTTTGATGAAGCTTATGCTCTAAGCGATTCGTCCTTCTTTTCAGGTTATCAAGTGTCGCAATGCCTTCATCAAGAACCTCTGGTACTTGATTTATCCACCCTGGTTCTTTGCTCGTCCGAGGATACTCGGGAGCGTAAAACATACTGCCCTGCATAGTAGCTCCAGACATGGCTTGCTTGATTACATTATCAATTACATAGATCTCACCATTATTCTGGAGTGTGTTTGATCCAAATAGGTCGGTTAGCTGGAGATTACCTAACCTGAATACCCCATCCAAGAAGTTATCATCCATCTTAAAGCTGAACCCTAGTCCCTGCATATGAGCGATGACATCCTCCTCGCTGGCGTAGCCATAGTCTCCATCGTAAGGTACTCCGTCCTGCGATACTACGGGTAGTAGTTCCCCGTCTTGCTGAGTGAATCCCTCTAGTGTGTATGCAGTATTAGGGAAAAGGTGGTTATGGAGGAGTAGCCTCTCCATGTAGGACGCTACTGTTATGTTATATGGTCTATTTTTCCTAGCTCTCTTGAACCATCTACCACTTTCTTCGTATACATCATGCTCCTCTCCAGAGAAGTTGCCCTTGCCTAACTTCTTATTGAACTCCTCATGATCAAGGAGTAATCCATTCTCCTTTAGGTATTCCTGAAGCGCTCCCGCCGATCTACCCTGCGTCTCGCCTCTTCCTTTTCTGCCGCCTTCTTGACTTTGAGTGCCCTTCGGTACACTTCCTCTTGCGGCATTCCAGACTTTGGCGATGGATTCTGTTTCGCTTTCAGGTGTTGCTCCTCGTGAAATTTGTTCAAGTAATTCATCGTAATTGGTGTCTGGTTCGAGGCTTCGTCCGAGCGTGTTTATTTTGCGCAGATTAAGGGCTTCAATATGTTCAGTTAAGCTAGTGGATTGGTTTGATATTTCAACAAGTTTCGAAAGCTCGCCCCTAGCATACTCCAAGGCATCGGGTGTTTTCGCAGTTGAGAATCCCAGCCTAGCAAGTAAATTCATTACCCAGTCAAGCACCGAGCGTAGCTTGGATCGCGGTGGGCGTAGTGATGCAGGAAGCTCAGTGTTCGCTAAAAAGTCCTTAAACTTTGCATCACTAGCAAGCTCGGAGAAAAATTCATCTATAGAGGTCAAGCCATACAGTAAATCAAGCCTACTCTTACCCTTCTCCCTGAGGTAAGGAAGTAACACATCATTTACATTATTCCATATTTTGACGAGTGCCTCAGAGGACATATTAAAATTGCTTGGAGTCCCATGCTTAGCGAGGGCGGCATCCATTACGCTCTTCTTTCCTGTGGATAAAGCGTAGGCTAAGTCTAATGCAGGTCGTGTTACAGCGTGTACCGCCTCGTGCAGTATGTCTGCCATAAGGTTCTGCGTGGCAGTGTAATCATAACTGTTATTAAATCCCTCGGATATAATGATCCGTCTTTCCTCTTGGAGTATGACCGCCTTATTTAAAATTCCCTTGGCGGGTGAGGCGTATTGCCTGAAGTCATCCCATGCCATGAACTCAACGGTGAACTCCTTGAGTATTTTATTATCGAGTAGCCTTGAAATGTTTGCGATCTCAGCAACCTTAATGCCCGATGCCTTAATCTGATTGAGTGCCGTGGTAAGGCTGAATGGTACTCCAAGCCCACCGGGTGCAAAGTCCTCCATCGCCTTACGCCCCGACTCTTGTAGTTCGGGATGTGAGTCTAATGGATTCTCTGGACTAGCTGAGTAGGATTGTTCAGATGCTCTCGCATTTATGATGGATGCATCATTGGTCTCCTGACTCGTTACAACCAATTGATCGATAGCTACCCTGCCTGTAGTGGGGTCAATCTCTTCATCGATCCTGCGCTTACCATTATTCATCTTACCCTCCTCAAGAGGATCAAGAAGTTTCTTACCCTGTATGGTACTAGTTTCAACTATGTGTTTAACCCTATAGTCTGGGTTCACAAGTATTCTGCCATGTTCAAGGAGAGTCAGGTATTCAATGGTGTCAGTAAATCCTTCGGACTCTTTTACATCGTATATCTCGTAGAGTATCTCACGGAGTGAGTCCTTATCATAGAGTCCATCTCTATCAAGTATGCCAAGTAAGTCATCTAGGTCACGCTTCCATGCGTCCATGACTGGGTTGCCGATAAGGTTAGCCACATGATCCGTGAATGCGCTCATACCCTCAGACTTAAAGTAGTGACCATCTGCCATGAGTGCAGACATAAAGACATCTATTGGGCTACCTTCCTTTAGTGAGTTCTTGCCTTTAGTGACCCCCTTCTCCCTAGCTTGACTTGCTAGCTTTGTTAGATTCCCATTGTCGGAATACTGGAGAAAACTCTTAAACGCATCACGGTACTCAAACCATGTGTCTTCACTTAGTTGAGATAAATTATCTACATTTTCTTTCGCTATAGTTTTTCCGACATAAGCTTCGTATAGATCGGTGAGTAACTTATCTGCCTTACTCCAGAAGGCATCATTATCAAGGTCTTGGTCTCTCTTTAAGTCCTTCCATTGATCAACTAACTTAACTGTCCTGTCCGAAAAAGCGGGGGTGGACAGAAGCATGCTTTGGAAATCATCATTCTTCAGGTTGTCCATCGTGACAAGTTCCCTACCCAATGCCTCCCCTGCAACCTCCTCCGATAAATCCTCATCTGCTTTATTTTCCGCAGTCTCCCCCTGTCTCTGACTTTCTGCCTCGTCATCAAAGGAGGTGTCAGGTGTTGCCACTGCAGACGCGGAATCGCCCGGAGTCACCTCGGTTCCGTAAATATCCTCATCTGGCTTAGCCTCTGATGCTTGATCTAGTGCAACTTCGAATGCCTTACCTGTATTAAATTCAGATGACTGCCTAAATTCACCAGGGAATAATTGTGCCTTCTTTCTCTGGAATGCCTCAAGCCTTTGGCTCTCGGTGAGTTCTGGGTTATTCTCATTCTCCAACCTAAAGGCCTCAAGCTTGTCTAACTTCGCTTGGGCATCTGTGCCCGCACCAGTGTAGTCAGCTACCTTGGCTTCCTCTTGCTTTAATTGATTAACTGCCTTCTTGAGTTCTGACCTTAGCTTAGCAACTCTCTTGTCCGCTTTCTTTTTTGCTATTTTAGCTACTGCCTTGTCATCAATAGGCTTACCTTTTTCCTTAAGGTATTTATGAGCTTTTCGATTGGATGCTAATGGCTGAGCCCTACCTTGGTAGTCTACATATTGTTCAGCAAATCTCCTTAAGTTGGGTCCTGCCGCCGATGGATCAATGCCTTGCTGGACAAACCTGTTGAAGATTCCCGCCATCAATGATGCGACTACTTCGTTTTTCGTGTTACCACCATCCACCCCGATAGCACTAACCAACTTTTCCACGGTCTCCCTGTCGGTCTCTGCGAGCCCCGCCTTCTTTATAGTTTCCTCAAACTTATCCGCTGAACTAAAATCTACCTGCCCGATGAATGCGATCGCATCTCCAATCTCTTGGGTTATCTCCCCGCCGGTATCCCATCCGACCTTGGCACTAACGGAAACCTCTTCCTCAGCTTCCGCTAACTCCTCCTTGGTTGGCTTGCCCTGGTTTTCTAATTCTTCCTCCAGTGCATCAACCTTAGCTTTGGCTTTATCTACTTCTGCGTTAAGAGCTATTAATGCCTTCTTGGTTTCCCTCTCAGTGATCTCGCCTTTATTCTCTAGCCCATCTTGAATCTTCTCAGTCTGATTGAATGACTCCTCGTCATCAAAGTAGAGGTCTATATTGCCGAGCTTTTTGTCAGTGGTAATCTTACCTATAACACTATACGAATCTAATACCTTGGTTCCTGCCTGCTTACCTGCAGTGCCCTTGAGCCTAAGCATTTTACCACTTAGTGAATCATAAACCTTAAGGGTCTGCCTCTTCTCATGTTTTGCTAGCTTAGCCGTAACAACCCTAACGCTCCCGTATGGGTTCTGAGGATCATCGGTGCCGTCTTGCCTTATGACTAAAACTACCCCGCCTTCGCCCATATCTTCGCGCAACTCCTTGCCTTTGGGCTTACCACTATTCTGGTCTATATTGTTATCGAAGTTAGGGTCTAGCGTTAAGCTAAATATTGGAAATTCTATATCGCCCTTCCTTTTCTCGAAGAACATAGGATCAGTGGTACTTACTTCAAGCCCACCCAAACTAAAGCTAGTTGCATCACTAGCCTTCTCAGCATCAAATGATACATCGCCCTCTGTACCATTAACGGTGACACCATAGAAATGATCAAGGAATACGCTATTGCTGGAGCGCTTCTGTTTCTCGACCTCAGCACGAAAAGCATCCGACAACTCTTGCCTAGTGTTGCCTTTAATTGTGATAACTTCTTTCTTCCTACCTTTGCCTTTCTTACTTGTGTATAGCAGGTCTATTTCCTTAACCACAGTTCCGTCTGGCGTGGTCAGTGGGCGAGCCATCTGTGCATTCTTCGCTTCCTCTTCGGTCGCAAGTTCTAACGCAAGCTCCTGTGATAACCTCTCCTCTTCCGAACTAGGCTCACCTTCAGCCATGAGTTCGGGCAGTACCTTATCTCTTGCTTGACTAAGGTCATCCCCGTTTATCTCTAAATCTTCAGGTGTCCAAATTGGAGCATTCTCCTTCTTGGCATCATCTTCTGCTTGTTGTTGAACAATCGAAGTAGGAGAGCTTGGGTAACCAAGGCCACCAAGTGTTGGCTTGGGATTGGACTTCTTGACCCTTTGAATGATTGCCTTGATCTGGGTCTTCGGGTCGTACTTCTTTCCGTTGACTGTAACTAACCCGGTCTCTGAATCTATCTCCTCGATAGTGCCTGGAATAGGTTCTTCCCCACGAACCTTAACATTTACTTCAGCTCCTTCCTTTAGCCATTTAGCCCTGCTTAAAAAGGATCGCCTGTTTTCATTAAGTTCCTCTGTTTGCTTAGCCTTAAATCCTTTATCACGCTCAGTCTCATGTAACCATTCATTGGATGAGTTAATGTGCCCCGCACTCTTAAGTAATGCTCGTACATTATTGTTAAGCAATTTGTAGTCATCGCCTAAATGTAACTTGAGTGATCCCCTGTCGTTACTTGCCCACCCCCCTGTCTTGTTGGCAAGGGCTGTGTTCCTTGACATCTCTCCGTTGTCAGCTTGCTCCTTGAGTTTCTTGTAAATCTTGTTAGCTGCATCCACATCTGACTGCGGTGCTTGCAATGTTGCATCCTTACCATCCTCCGTAGTACCAGAGGTTACCTTAACCCCTCCGACTATCACATCGACCTTTGGCTCATTTATTGGAGTTATTGGAACCTTCCTACCTGACTCAGTAACCTGTACTTTCGTGTTACTTTCAGGGCTCGTAATATCCTTGGGGGTAATATCCTCCATCGGATCAACCTTAATATCCTCAGCCTCTGGAATTGGAATGGATAATGATCGTACGGGGACATTTGATTTGAGCGTACCATCGGGCATCTCAATCGTTGCCTCATCGCCAATTATCTCCTTAACCGTACCCTTGTCTCCGAGTGCGATCTGAACCTCATCTCCATCGGAAAATGTTACTTCCTCTACGGCTCTATTCTTCTTAAGGGATTGTAGTAGGTCTGACTGCTTGTCAGTTATAGTCTCTCCACCTAGGTCTGGTGTCTTGTTATCTGCGACCTCTTCCTTGGGTCCTTTGATTGCTCCCACGGCAGTAAATCCAGTACCACCTATAGCACCAAGAATACCCGCATCCCAAAGTCTATCCACATCTTGATCGGTAAGTTCAGCCTCTTCACCCTTGGCGTACTTGTCGGCTGCGAAATTGATAAACTCTTGAGCTGCTTCTGTTGCACCCTCGATGATTACACCCTCAGGCAGTCCCATCAAGAGTCTCTTGTAGTACTGTTTAGCTACGCCATTGGATGCACCTGTAAGTTTGCCAAGTAGTGCCGTTGCACCAAGAAAATCCAATGATCCAGATACTGCACCAAATGATGTGGCGATCTGCCTAGCATCAGTCGGGTCAACATAATCTTCGTGTGACTCATCGAGCTGAGTGTAAGGATGTAACTCTGTGTAAATCTCACCCATACCGAGTCCAAGAGAGGAGATGCCTGTGGCTATCTTCGATCCTGTAGCTACTCCCCTTCTGGCTTCCCGCTTTGCGATTTCGGACATCCACATCTCAGTTGCCTCAGAAGCAGTACCCTTAGTTCGTTCCGCAATAGCCTTCTTGATGGCTTTCTTGGCCATGGTTTTACCAACAATTCCACCAACACCGCCACCAAGTGCAAAAGCACCTGCCGTTTCAACAACAGATGGGGCTACCTCACCAATGCCACCAAGTAAGAATCTTGCCACCTCATCAGGTCGATCCCAGCGAACATCACTAGCACTACCAATGGTCTGCCTGTTTTGTGATGCTTCCTCCTGGTACTCACCAGCCTTGCCCATGAAGTAATCCTCTACTCCATCCAGTCCTACTGCACCTGCACCAAGTCCAAGCGCACCTGCACCCGTACTCATCATGCCGGATGTAGCACTTCCTAGTGCATCACTAAATTCATCAAAGTAACCCTGATTCGGATCAGGTCGGTTCTTTATGTCAAGGTATGCATTAGAGAAGTCAGAACCATAATTCTGCTCCATCTGATCATTACTTAACCCGTTCCTAGAGTAGTATGACCCAAGGAAATTAGTTATCTCTTCATTGGAGTAATTACTAGTGTCCTGCCCCTGCTCTTGTGCCCAGCGACGATACCACTCTACTTGTGAGTTTGATGGATCGTTAGCGAACTGAGGCATCTTAGATGATTTTTAACAAGCGTTATCGCCTACGGCAAGTAACTACTGGCTATTTTGTGAATTTGCTAGAGCATCTTGTAACACTGCAATTCGTCTCTCAAGCTCAGACTTTATGCGGAGATTCATTTCACTAGGTGTACTGAGTCCATCTAATCCAGGCATTTCATCTAAATCCATTGCAAAGCTATTCGCATTTGGAACCCCAGCGTATTTAAGTGCATCTATACTCTCCGTGTCAACAAAGTTGGGATTCTCTGCGTAGTCCCCAATGTTTCTTAATCCCGTAGTAAGGGGATTTTCATTATATGCTATGCCTGCCTCGTTCTTGGCACCAATACCACCTACTTGCATCATCAAGCTATCGTAAACTTGCTTTAAGGAGTTTATCTCCGAGACTGCCTCTTGCCCTTGAGGTGTAGATGTGTCTCCTAGTGGTTCTCCTAGTGGTTCTCCTGTGTTTGCACCCACTCCGCTCATTGGCGGTACTAGCAAGCCTCCAGATAAACTTGGTGGGGTGAGTGAGTTTGGTCCAAAGCTTGGGGTGTATTCACCGATCTCACCGGGTGAGTATCCGAACTTTGTCATCGTTGCTGATACCGCCCTAAAGTTTTGACCAATTGTTTGTCCTGTATTTCTGACCTTTCCTGCCACCGTCTTCTTTATTTCCTCATCAATTTTTGCAAACTCGGGGTCTCTCATAAGAAGGCCATTGGCTATTTCCTGGTACTTTGCGTTAATGTTGCCATTTTCGTCCATCCGTTGCAGTTGTGCAGCTGGTGCCTTCCCTGCATTTTGAGCCTTAAATTCATTAATATAAGCATTCTGTATTGCCTCATCCCCAAATTGAATTGCACGGCTAGCAATCTCTGCTTGGTAGAATTTATTGGCAGTCTCCTGCTCCCCGCCAGCATTCCAATAAGTCTGATTCTGTATGGCTTCCATGGCAGGACCCCTAAGTTCGGAGAACTGCTCATTAGTCAATGCAAGCTTCATCCTTTCTGCCTGCTGTTGCTCTTGGATTCTTCTTTGGTAAGTCTTCTCTTCTCTTGCCTCGGCATCGATTATTCTCTGCCTAGATTTTTGGTCACCCTCCTTTATTAATTCCCGATCTCTTTTAAACCTCTTATCTGCTTGCTCGTTCCCTCGGGTGTATGCGGTGTCTGCAGCCTGCGTAGCCCTGTCATTGCGAAGGTTGTCGAGGTAAAGACTGTTCTGCGCACCAGCATTAGCGATCTGCATCTTCGTATTATTAGTACGAGCATTCATTGCTGCGGCGTAATCACGCTCTTGCTTAAGATTGGCATATTTGTAGGGGTCAACCTCAACCATCTGACCATTACCTGCATCAATCCTAGTGCCTATGGTCGGGGTGTTCATCTGTTGTGCGGCGAGTAATACCCGAGGGTCAACTGCCCCTACATTCTGCACTCCTTGACTGTAAGAGTTTTGATTAGCTGCTCTCGCAGCCATCATTGCTTCTAATGGATTGATCATGAAAGTAAGCTTCCTATTCCGTCTTTAATAGTCCTAGCACTGCTAATGATTTGCGGGGCATTATTAAATGCATTAAGCCAATTAAACTTACCACCTCCACTACTTGGTGTGTATGGGGCTGGATTGTAAATAGTTTGCATAGATGGCAACGCACCTGTCGTAGTGTATGGAGATACATTTCTTACAAGGTTACCAATCGGATCCATTGCGGCATCTCCGTACATTCCCGGAAGTCTTGTCCTCTGACTGCCTAAAGTATCAATCAAGCTAGTGTTACCAAGCCTCATATTGAGATTCGAATTAAAAAGGTTTCTTTCGTCATCAAGGAGTGCTTGATCTATACCTAAATTACTTCCATCTGCTCCTAATCTTTGGTCACCATAATCAAGTGCGCGCAGTTTATTTTGTAAGTCAGCTTGCGACCGATAAACATTTGCAAGACCAGGATTAATTTCAGCCAATGCCTCAGACTTAGCCAACCTATTGTCGCCTCGGTCGAAGTATCTATTGGACATCGCACTACCTAACTCCCGACCCCTGTCGAGTTCAGTACGACCTAGTCTATCAAACCTGTCAGCATCTATTCCGCCCTGCTCAAATAAGGATCGTGATTCAAGATCACCTGCCTTGAACATCTTGTCAGATGCAATATCACCTTGGGATAGTAGGCTTGCCATTCCAAGTTCGCCCGACTTAGCAAATTTATCACCAAGTAGACCACCAACTTGTTGTGCCCTATCGCTTTCGATTCGACCACCTGTAGATAATTTATCAAATGCAGTCTGCCCTTGGGAGAATAAATCACGACTACCAATGTCACCCAATGCGGATGCTCTATCTGCCTCGATCTGACTACCCTCTCTAAGTAGATCGCCTATTGAGGATGCTTGGTTTTGCCCTAGGTTTGCACCGATCATTCGGGCAGCCATATCCGTACCAGTACCACCCGTGTTACCAAAGCGATTAAGGCTACGATTCTGAGATGCAGCTTGTTGTGTTGCATTTGCCCTTTCGGCAGCTGCGGAAGCTAAACCTCCTGTAACCCTACCCTCCTGTAGTCTGTCAAATTTCTGATTAGCAAAATCCTCTAACGCACCAAACCCTTGTCGGTTAAGGTCACCTTGGGAATCATACCCTCTGTCACTAAAGTCCCTAAGGGAATCAAATCCCTTATTGGCATAGCCTGCCATAGTGTCGAAACTTTTGTTAAAACCATCCTGCCCTGCCTCAAATCCTCTCCGAGTAAAATCTCCCAACGCATCAAAACCACGATCAGAAAATCCTCTAGCCGTATTAAATCCACGCTTAGTAAAGTCTCCTAATGTATCAGCACTCCTATTTGTGTAGTCCGTGGAGTCGTCATAACCGCCTGCTAAGCTATTGATAAGTTGCTTATTACCTTCATCCGCATAATCAAACTGCTCGTCATATCCACCACCTGCAATATCTGCCTGAGTGGTAATTGAATCACCAAGCGCATTGGCGTAGCTATCACCCGCCCCTAGTACATTATCTATAAGTCCTTGATTTGAGTCTGCGGTAGCATAATTGAGTGCTTTTTGCTTATCGGCTAGACCCTTAAATTGATCCTGAAAACCCTTGTACTTTGCCTCAACCCCGTTCGGGTCGTATATGGAAGCTGCCGTATCAATCGCACTATCGGACATCCCCTTGAATTTTTCCATTAACGGCTCGAAGTCCTCCATTCTGGACTTAGAGTCTCCGATAAATTCTCCTAGGTTTGCACCCGTGTCATTAATGGCGTTATTGATCGTATCACCTGCGTCCCTAAACCGATTGGGGAATGGATCTAACTCCTGTCCACCAATAGAGAAACCTTCCTTGTATCCAGGGTCTCCTGGTGATGCCAGGAGGGCTTGCATCTTAGCGGTATCACTTGGATCAATTACCCCTGCCTTACCTCTTGCGGTTAATCCTGCAGTTAATGATCGTAAATTAGATACATCATCCTGACTGAGTTGACTTAGGTCGGGTCTAGTTGAACCATCTTTGCCAACTTCCCAACCCTCTGATTCTGCATTTTTTGCACTACCATTATACCCCTCGCCTGTATCGTTGTCGTCTGAGAAATATTCCTGTCCTTGGAATTTAAATGTTCTGTCTCCTCTAGCAACTGCTTGGGATTGCAGTTTTCTAAACTCAGCTTGTATCTGTTGAATTTCCTCCCTCTGCATCTGCCTGCCACTAGTGTCGCCTGAGTTATTCTCAATGACCTTATCTAGTGCGGTCACGCCTAATGAAAGTACGGGACCAATACCGGGAATAAAAGCAAGTGCGGTACTTAGTCCGTCATCCAATGTGGCGTCGCTGATACCAAATGTCTTGTTTGAATCGATACCAAGGATGTCGTCTCGTCCTTTCTTAAGTCCTTTACCAATAAAGGTCTTATGCTTGATACCAAAAGTCTTATTGTCGTCGATGCCTAAGATGTCATCCATGACCTTCTTTTTGAACCATTTGACAAAGCCATAGGAAGGAACATCGGGGTTCCCCTGCTCGCCTGCAGCGGGGATAATAGTTTCACCTGATCCACCCAAGTTCTTGAGGATTTGCTCCTCTAGTGGGTTGATATATACTACGCGCTCCTTACCAAATGGTCCATCTACTGGAGCCTTCTCATTGAGAGTTTTAGCTGCTTGTTGATACTTATCCATTGTCTGTAAGAGTTACTGTAACTGATATTGTAGGTACATGCGCACCACTCGCGTAATAGGTAGTTACCACTTCCGTGCCCTCAGCTAATGTATCAAACGACTTATCGTAACTACCGCCACCACCGCCACCACTCGATCCAGATACTTGGATTCGTATATCCGTGTAATCGGACACTACTGAACTAGCATCTACTGCCGTGTACCATCCTTGTGCATACCCCCTGCAGTCACCTCGGCCTGTATGAACATTCCCGCGTGGGTTTGCACCTGCGATTTCAACTTTACCTGCGCCGTCGTACCTAAGAAATAGAAAATGATCTATACAATGCTTTCTAGAGTCAGTGTAAGTGACGGGGTCAAGGCGATGCTTCCAGACCTCTTCTCCATTGAAATAAACCCTGCCGACAGAGGTTCCATTAAAAAATACCTCTTTATTGCGGACTATTTCTGTACTGTTAAAGCTTAAGCCCATTATGTCTGTATGTATAAATTGCCTCCGCTTAACCACATCTTCGACATACCTGCGACTTGCTCAGAAGCAGTAGCTGAAATACTCGACTCTGACGCAGTTACTCTTTCCTGTAGTGCTGTAATATCTTCATCATTACTAACAACCGCTAGTGCAGCTTGGTCAATGGCAGCAGTTATGACAGGCAGAGTTAAGCCATCAGTTATGTCATCGCTGGATAAAAAGTGATTGAGGGCAAGTGCGGTAGCTGCAGTAACCTCTGCATTGGCAATTAAGCGATCGTCAATATCAGCAATAAGAACTCCTTGTTCGTCAATTCTTGCATCAATCTCAATATCTTTAATTTTTAGGCGGGCTATTTCTACCGCATTGTCAACTATATCGCCCTGATTGGTTCTGATGTCTGTCTCGTTCGCGATTGCCCCCGCACCAATTATCTGAAGGTCGTTTGTTAAGTCAGTGATGTTTTGCGTGTTGGTAGCATCAGAAGTCACAAGTGTCTCCACTTGGCTTTCGTTACTCGCTACACGTACCTCCAGGGCGGTATGATTATCTGTGGTCTTAGCATCTAAATTAAGTATGGCAGCTGCATTCGTAGCTATCGCATTTTCGTTATTCTCGGTATCAATGGCTATTGCGCCTGTGAGAACATTTAATATCTCGATCTTAACTAAGTTATCTGCAATCTTTACTCCATTAACTGCAATGTCATTGGCATTAACTCCAGTATTAGTCTCAAGCTCGGAAGCTCGACTTTCTAAGCTAGCTACAGAAGCCTTATTGATTTGAGAGCTATTATATATCTGCTCAACATCCTCAACTAATCCATTAGCTGCTTTTCTAAGAACTTCAAAGTTGGCATCTACCTGTGCATGCTCAAGGGGTGAGCCACTATTCTCCGTGCGATACCTAATTTTAGTATCCGTGGAAGAGAATGCATGTCCGTCTTCTTGTTGAATTTTCCCCTGAATTGGCACAATAACAATATATTTCGTGTTACACTTCTAGTCAATAACTATGCCCCAATGTGTCCCTGTTGAGATGCAAGCTTTGCTGAGTATTTATTAGTTAAATATGCCACAGCCCTAAGGAACATTTCTCCAGTAAGATACTTCGGGAGAACAATTATTTCAGCCGCACCAAAAGCTAGGTGCATTGAGTCGGAGCCCCAATTCATGTAGCCTTGACCTGCCATCTTACTGGTGAATTGCGGTGCCGTGGTAGTTGGGGTTAGGTGCGTCCAGTTTGGACATGGTGTACCCAATAAGGTTGGTACCCCATCTGGGAAAGTGAGGTGACCACTTGCGCTGACGTTGCTATTGCGGACATAGTCATAGGTCTGATCAAGTTCACCAATGTGGCCTATTAGTTGACCATTCCAGTACCAATCCTTATTGCCCACATTGTCGGCACGATATACCCCTAGATTTAATTTAGTTTCATCAATCGCGATAAAGGGACTAATTGTCTTGGGCGCAGCGACATATAGTTCCGCGCGTACTGAGCCAGTGTATTGATTAAAGGTACCCCACCAGTTTTGGTGGAAATTACTATACTCACCCAAAAAAGGGTGATTAATGTTATCTGGGTCAGTTGGGTCTGAGCTCGCTGGTAATCCTTGCCTTAGGTGACTCCTTGTGAGCGAGCCAGCTTGAATAAGTGCCTCATCCCTAATTAAGTATTCAGGAATATGGAATTCATCTGGAATAGAGCTATCGACCAACTGAGCCTTCCAGTTAGAGAATTTTTGATACCTTGTAGCCCCCGTCATGTGCTTGGCAAAAAGACCCGTATTAGCGGTGCTATTAATAGCGCCATTACCCATCTTGTGGCTACCTGCTGATACAGTAAGTACAGTTACCCCCTCATCCATAACAACTCCGGTAGAGTTGCTACTCCATGGCGCATTTTGTCTAGGTTGAGTGGGTCCAGTCCCGTCATAACTGTCCACCTGCGCCGTTCTTGATATTATGGGTATGCCATGATTTGTTCCCTGAGAATCGACCCAGTCATGCACTAAGGAATCTCTGTATACGGTCCCAGAATAAGCGCGCTTTGAGGTTAATGATATTCCGCCGTGGCTCTGTGGTAAATTTTGGTAAAAAGAATCACCATACACATAACCAGAGCCCCTTGCTGCTTCCTCGTATTGTGCGTCGATGTGAATGAGTGGCTCAACATCTATATAATTAGGCACTCCAGACTCATGGCTGGGTATATTATTTGGGTAACCAAAGCTGTTAGCACCTTGGAGCATAAGCGGTCCAACTGGTGAAGATGGGGCAGAGGTGGATGATGTACTACTTCTACCAAACACGAACCTATAAAAGTAAGGCACGCCAGCAACAGCACTTGGGTCTTGCCATTCGATTGTTCCCGTTCCTGTGGGTGGAGTTACACTAAAAGTGGTTGCCCCGCCCTTAAATGATGAAGTGGCACTATCGTAAGGGTCTTCGGCGACCATCCTGTAGATGGTTAATGAGTCGTTGTCGTTAGCCCCTGATGGGTTCTCGTCTGCGATCTTAAATTTTATTTCTGAGTAACTCATGATTCCTTATAGTAATAATCTGTAACTGTTTGTGATGTAGATGATGTGCCCCCTGTTGACCAAGTCCAAGTAGACGCCGAAGTGTTTCCAGTGAGTGCTGTGTAATCCGTTAGTTCCTGCCCAGATGCAGCCGAACTAGAAATGGTCACGACGGACTCAGTCTCAAATGTGTAGTCAGCTTGTAATCCGATAACGATTGGAGACTCCAGCAGAAATGTGGTCTTTGTTGCATCCTCATAAAGAACTATCTCTGCATCATTTACTGATGGCTCAGTGAGTGGTGCGGGGGTATAGTTAACCGTTAGAGTTTCTGTATCAGTAAGCCCTTGGTCGTCTGTAACTGTTAGTGTTACATCTACGGAACCTGTTGTGTCTCCGGGGGAACCGCTAGGTAAATCTAGTGAGGCTATTGATTTAAAGTTTGATTCACTAATGGCAGAACCCTTTAGGCTGCCACTAACCACTCCCTTTTTGCCTGTGATATTAGGGTATGTTTGGGCGCCAAACTCTACCCAGTCCACCACCTCGCTGTAGAAACTTAATTGATCATATGTACCAGGATCCATTGCGAGAAATTCATCCACTTCTGCATCGGTTACCCTTCGGTTAACGAAGAGCATATCCCTATAGTTAACGGGGCATGGGCCTCTCCCTAGAGAACCCTGTACTGTTCCACATTTACCAATAATGAAAGGATATGTCGAAGCACTCGAGCTATTGGAAACAAAGGTAGTTGGCGCTCCATAGTTTGTCGCAAGGTCTGTGCCGTATGATGTTGTCGATCCAGCTGGGTCAAGCCCACGCATATTAAATTTTCCGTATGTTCCACTGCTTGGGTCATGCCTAAATACATGACCTCCATTAAGGTATCCATCAGATGTTTTTAATGAAGCCGGCATGTTTGTTCCAGCGCACCTCCAATTGTCTGAGAAATTATTCCCACCCATGTAGTGCAATATCTGATTTACACCTTCGTAACCACCAAGTGCAAAGTGACCGCGACTAAATGTGTCGTGTATTACATTTACCGAAAACTGGTTTCCGTAGTACAGAATTGAGAACTCTTCATTGAAGTCAAATATGTTGTTTCCAACATTATCCAGCTCCATATACATATCTTGAAGATAAAATAATCTGACGGCAGTATCTGCGACAGAAAATGGAAGACCTGCGTCGTTTGTGTAAACCGAACTCACGACGGTTCCATCACCTGATGGTGCGGTACTTATATCGGTGAAGTTAATTGTTTCACCAAAGTAAAAGTCCCCCCTAGTTAAGAATGTAGATATTGGTAATAACCCAAATCTTGCAGCAAGCTCTACTTGGTTGCCTGCGTTCGTGCCTTCTGGTGTTATGGTAACTGTAGTCTCAGACGACTCTGCGTCGGTTACCAAGTTCTGACCAGCTGGCTCCACCCACTCAAGAAATCCGTAGTTAGCCTTAGGTATAGCTTTTATCGTCTGCTGAGAAAAAGCATCAAAATCCCCTGCGTGTAATCTTATACCAGTGTTATTAGATGTCCATACGCCGTCAGCTATTAATCCAGGTATCTCTTCTTGGGCACCGGCTCCACTACTTAAAATCGATGGGTCCCCGTTTATCTGAATGTCTCCCCAGTAGGCACTCTCTGGAGCGAGTGCATTAGGGGCCCACTCGGAAGTCGGGTAATGTATGATATATAGCTTGTACTGTTGTAGGCTAAAGTTAGCTATGAAGTTGATGTTGTTCTGTATCTCAATAGGTCCTGCGGAAGCAAAGGCATCCAACCAAGGGAATGTCCATCTTGAGTCAGCCTCTATCGAATCAAATAAATGGTACTGTGCGGGGGATGCTGAGTAACCGCCACTTGTGCCATGTTGCTTAATTACCTCTGTGTATACACTACCCCAACTGCCTGTAACTGGATCATGATTGTCATATAGCCCTAAATCTCCCCAAGGAATACTATGCGTGCCATGGTATTGCTCGCTCGGAGGTAATCCATTAGGCATGTAGTAGGTTACGCCATTGATGTCATGGGAGTGACTTCCTGTGCCATCTCCGTCTGTATCAGCGTTCGCTTCATTTGCGGTGGCGTATACAGGGTAGTATCCTCCTATGGATATTTTACCTTTGAATTTTGCCCCCGTGAGTAAAGTGTAGTCCTTGAGCTTAAAGTTAGCAGTTACTTCTGTGTTACTAAGTATTTCTACTGTGGTGTCTTCTACAGAGATATTAGCAATATTGCCGTCACCCGAGTCCTTCGTCCAACCCTCAAACTCATATCCGTTAGCATCGTCAGGAGTTGCCTCAATGTCAGTTTGATCAAAGTGGGAGTATGTTCCTGTTCCCGATGCAGTGCCACCCGTCCCTGCATTAACTGTCAATCCATATTCCTTATACCTAAAGTTGGCTACAATCGTAATCGCACCATCATCCATAGTGATGGTATTAGTAGTGTTGTGGTGATCATCACCAACTGGATTGCCTGTTGGGTTATACCAAGCAATAAAGTCGTACTCAGGGTTAGCCGTCGCAGTGACTGTAACGGATTCTCCGTGTTGCCTCACTCCACTACCAGTAGTTACCCCACCGCCAGATTGACTATTGGATAGATCATATGTGTCTATGCTCAGTGCATAATCCTTTAGCTTGAAATTAGCCGTGACGGTAGTTTCGCCCGTTATGGATACTGTGGTTGTTGGGCTACTAGATGAATCTACTGCACTACCTGTCCAATTATCAAATTCATACCCATTTGCATCGTCAGCAGTAGCTGATATGGATGCGGATTCAAAATGTACATACTGGCCCGATCCTGTTGTAGATCCTCCTATGCCTGCCTCTACTAGTAATTGATATTGTTTGAGGGAGAAGTTTGCAGTGATTGTTCTTGGCTCAGTCATGTCGACTGTTGCCGTAGCTAAGCTTGCATCACTAGATAATCCAGTACCCGACCAGTTTGCAAAGTCGTGTATAGAATCGGGTGTTGCGGTTATTTCAGCCTGCGCTCCATGCTCAAAAGCGCTTAGCCCTGTTGTGGTTGTTGCGGTTCCTCCGTCTGCTAAAAGTGTAAGGAGGTGATCCTTTAAGCTAAATACTGCCTCTACTGTGCGAGCTGAGGTCATAGTAACTGTACTCTCTAAGGAGAATGGACTATCTACGCCCTCACCTGTCCACTGAATAAAATCACTATTAGGACCAGGTATTGCCTTAATAGTAGCCTTAGTTCCGTGAGCCCATTCTGTGTTGTTTCCTTCTGCAGTACCACCACTTCCACTTACTGTTACGAGCAATAGGTGGTCAACTAGACCAAACTTTGCGGTAACTGTCCATGATTGAGACATGTTAATGAAAGTACCATCAGAGGTGGGTGATTGAACCATCCCTGCATCAACTCCCATACCCGTCCATTCCTTGAAACCAAAGTTTGGATTGGGTGTGGCGGTTACATAAACATCTTCGCCCTTACTATACTCCCCTGCCCCGGTTACAGTTCCCTCGCCGTCCGCAAAAACCTTTAGTGTTACAGGTACTTTACCACCTAATTCCAGCCACTCTAATCCGTTCCATACGAGGATAACGCTTTGCTCTAAGTCAAATATCATCTCCCCGATTTCCTCACCAGCAACTGGGCGAGCATTAGGGTAGAAAGTTCTTAAATTATGAAGCCTTGACTCAAGATTTTCAATCTGTGATGCCATGCCATTATTGGCTACCTGCCCAAGAGCTGCAGTAAAGTCTGCTAGGTTACCTAAGTTTTGTTGACCATCTACCTTTATATCACCGAATGCTTTCAGGTCTTGCGGGGTATCTTCAGTACCAACCTTTAGGTCTACCGATCTTTCCGCAGACGCATCCGTGCCGATCCCTATACTCTTAAGGAAATCATTAGTCCCCGTCCATATATTATTAGTGGACTTGAATGTATCGATGAGCCCGCCAATCTTTTGATTAACGGTCTTACCTAGTTCGTGGAATATATTAGACATTGCGCTATGTATTTTGAATACCCGAAATCACTAAGGTGCTGAAGATTGATAAGTGTGTCCCGATGGTAGTTTGCTTTCTATGCCCCATTTGTGAGCAAGGTAACCTTCTATTTTTTCTCGGTCTGATAAACTGTCGGTTGCAATAAATTCACAAAACTCACCTTCAAGGAAGTTCTGTCCATTGTTGTACACCATAAATTTCCATGCACTACTTCCTGGTGATGCAAGCGGGCTTACATTTGGGTTTTGAGTGCGGTTTTGAGTTCCTACTGACGTGCCATTTATCCAGCAACTTGTAGTTCCATTAGCGCCACTTGTAGCCCAATTCATTTGTATAGCTAAAATACTAACTTCGTTATTTGGTAATACTCCCGTAGAGTTTAGAATCTGGTTGTTATCGAAAAAAGTACCAATTTTTGTTAGGTATGTTGTAGTTCCTACTTGGAACATTCCATCAAGTGCTCCAGCAGTGTTTCCATCGTCTCCTACATTTATTGGCTTAATTGCAAAAAACCAGATTTGATTATCTGATGACATTGATGACGCAAGGGCGCTTGATTGTATAAAATCTGAACCAAACCCTCCCGCTGCACCTTGTGCCGTTTCGGAATCATCTTCAAATGTTAATGTCTGTAGTCCATTCTCAGAGCCTGCGACAATGTTACCAGTAGCATTAAATATGTTACTACCTACCGAGCCATCACTATTTTTATCTGTAATGCTTGTAAGGTTAGAGCCGCTAAATGTGGTTGCACCAGTATCCGAGGCATCAAGCCAAAGCTCAACATCATCAGGTTTCCATAAAGAATTTGTATTTCCAGATTTCGCCAAATCCATTTGGTCAGCATACGCGCGACCAATAGTGAACATATCATTTACACCGTCATTGTTAAAGTCAGGTCCACCAACTGAATCACCAACGCTACCTGTATATCCACGACTTATATCACCTGCGTCTGTTAGGTAGGTTTCACTAGAACCAGGATGTACAGGTGTTCTGTCAGCCCATAAGGGTGCGGTAAGCTCTTGTGTATTTACAAAGCCAACATAACTGTCTTTATCTGCCACATTAGCTTTATAGGTTGTGCGCCAATAAGTAGACGTGCCAGTGATAACAAACGGAAACTGAGCCTTTGGCATATCCAAGGTGTAGTTATCATTCAACCATGTACGCATGTGGTCAATAAATGCAATGAGGTTATTGTCTTCCCCACCACTTTCTCCCTGCCACCAAATAAATCCTGCAAGTCTATAGTTATATCCTGAATTGGTGAGTTTGGTTAATCCATCTGCTATAGCCAACTTAAATGCACGCAAGGCATCGCCACGCTTATCACCGGTATCAGTTAAGTCCCAATCAGATAAACCTTTATCATTATATCGACCTGCGGTACTATTCCAGGCGCTTTCCCCTGCTTCACTTGTAGTACTCCAATAAGCGCCTCCAGTAGAGGTGCCTGGCTCTGGCATTGTACTTACATAATGAGGCTTGGTGTTATCCGTTTGTTGGTGCGTTTTGATGCAGATATAATTAACTGAGTTATGCGTAACTATATGAGTTCCATCCGTTAAGCTACTAGCACCAATGGCATGTTTTAATATTCCAATGGGTTGACCATCGGTCAGGCTTATAGCGTTGGCACGCTCAACAAATCCAATCTCAGGGCCGAACCTTGAACTGCCACCAATAGTGGATTTTCCATCATCTCCCGTAGTGTCTCCTGCGACTGTAGAAGATGCCCAAGGTGAGTAATATTGAACACTAGAAGCATCAGATGTAGCGGTGTGCCATGAGGTATAAAAGAGTCCATCTTGAGTCTTTTGGTCTTCATCCAAATCACTAACCAATGCATGACCATGCGCGTTTGACTGACCTGCGATCAAGTAAATGTCAATTGTCTGGTCAGTAATTAAAGAATTATCAAATGAGCGATACCATTTTCCTTGGTAAAAATATGCCATCGTTGGGGTGCCTGAAACCGTGCCGTCTGTTACAAGTGCGAGGTCTGCAGAATTACCATTAAGTGGGAGGGTTCCTTTTGTGTATGTTGCTGCCGTACTCCCATCGCCTCCTGCTTGCAGAGTAGCTACTGTCGCCTCGAGATTTGAAATATCGGAAAGATTAGATGCTATATTTGCCTCCTGCGTATAAAGGTCGTGGTGCATTTGGTGAACATCAATCCACCCCTTTGCGTATAAACCTGTCTTGAGGATTCTGATTTTTGCAGAATATGCGTAACTACCTGATGCGTTAGAAGCAAGGTCAGGGTCATAAACACCTTGGAATGTAGAAGCGGCAACTACATTCTCAGAGTTCGGTAAGCATGTATTTGTCTCAACATCATATCCGCCCCCACCATCACAAGTTGGCTCACCTCCGTCTATTCGTATGAAATAATCATTACCACCCTGCCCATATTCATCTGAAAACTCCAGATGTCTTAAGGTTCCATTAGGTGTTCCCCACACGATTATATTACTATTAATAGCCGTGATGTTATGCTCATCGCCGGTAGTAATTTGCAAATATGGTTTATGAAACAATAGATTGCCCATCATCCCACGGAACTCACCATCCGCCACAAAGGTGTCTCCTGTGAACTCTAATTCAGTTCCTGCCTCGTTTACCCTTAAGTTTCTCTTGTTCGGGTCATATGAAGAGGGGGCATCAGTCAATTCAAGGAATGTAGTACTCCCGTCCTGCCCATTTGCTCCATCTGCCCCGTCTGCTCCGTCCGCTCCTGCGGGTCCGTCCGCTCCTGCGGGTCCGTCTGCTCCTGCGGGTCCTGTGGGTCCTGTTAGGGTATTTAATTGGGACTGAGTGAAGTCCGAGAAGACAAATGCGTTACCTTGGTCGCCCGTATCACCCTTGTCTCCTTTTTCACCAGTTGCACCAGTTGCACCAGTTGTACCAATCGGTCCAATCGGTCCCTGCGTACCTTGTGATCCATCCACACCTTCCTCGCCACGAGGTCCTGCTGGTCCTGTTAAATTGTTAAGTTGAGCCTCGGTAAAATCATCAAATACAAAAGCCTCACCCTGCGGTCCTTCTGGGCCTTGTATCCCATCTGCACCCGTAGCTCCCGTAGCACCTACTGCACCCGAAATACCTTGAATGCCCTGAGGTCCTTGAGGTCCTGTATCGCCTGTATCTCCTTTGTCGCCTGTATCTCCTTTGTCGCCCTGAATACCCTGAATGCCTTGAGGTCCATCTACTCCATCTACCCCATTGAGGGAATCAAGCAATTCTGCTTCGGTGCCTGTAAATCCATTCGCTATAGCTAGATCAAATACTGAAGCTCCTACAGGACCAGGCAAGCCTTGAAAGCCAGGGGGTCCTTGTACGCCATCCGGCCCAGTGATTCCCTGCAGTCCATCTGCACCTTTGTCACCTTTGTCACCCTGTATTCCTTGAGGGCCTTGCATGCCCTGCACTCCATCTATTCCTACTGCTCCGTCTGCTCCTGCTACTCCAGGTTCTCCCTGTGGTCCAACTAGACCTTGATCGCCTTGATCGCCTTGGTCGCCTTTTTCACCCTGTATTCCCTGAGTTCCATCAACCCCAATAACTCCATCTTGACCCGCAGGTCCTATCTCGCCTTGGATGCCTTGGATTCCCTGCTCGCCCTGTGGACCGGGTGTGAGTTGGATGTCCTCAAGGTCGGTTCTTAAATTACCTAAAGAAACTGTGGTCGCGCGCAGGTCAATCAATGACTCAAGTTCACTCTTTGCATTAGCGAGAGATACTTGCGTATTACCAAGCGATACAGTGGTTGCCCGTAGGTCGATTAGTGACTGAAGTGCGCTACCTGTAGCAGACAAGCTAATCTTGGATGCCATATTAATATCAACACCGCCACCAATTGAAATTCCTGAGTTTATTAAAGCTTCCTCAAAAGCGTGAATGCGTGCCTTATTATCGAGCATCTCACTTCTTGATGCAAACAAGGATACAGAACCAAGGTGCTCCTTAAGCGCTTCTCCAGCTTTCCAAAAGATTGATGACTCGTCGGGCATAAGTTATTATAGTTTTCGTGTTACTAATTTTGCAATCTGAAAGTTGCCTTAAGGTATGTGTTATCCTGTAGGTCTATCGTGATCGCAGGACTTTCCTTGTCGGGCACAGGACCAATCCATTTATCAAACTGATAAAGATTGTCGGGCGTGGCGGTAATTGTAACTTGAGTGCCCTGCTCTGCGTAATCATTTGGTTGGTCATGGCGAACTGATCCATTCTCAGATGTGGTAATTATAATACCATATCTAGGATTACCTCCCTCTAGTCCTGCATTAAAGTTACTTACTGCAGATAAATCCCTAGCTTTAAGCCTTGATGCGGCATACACGGCTGCTGAATCGAAGTCTGTGTAATCAGCGGGTACCACCGCTCCGCTATTCACGAAGTAGTCTTTTATGTCTTCCATTAGTCGATGAGCTTAAAGATTCCCCTTATGTACCTATTGTCGCTAATCTTAATAGACTGAACTGGGTTCCGAGGGTCAATGATTCCAATCCCGATCCATTTATCAAACTGATAACCTTCGGCGGGTGTTGCGGTAATCGTTACCTTTTCTCCATCAATAAATACATCACTAGTTCCGCTATGCGTGGTGGTTCCATTGTTACCCGAAGTTAAAACAAGAGCATACTTGGTGGCTTCTCCCTCTAGCCCTGCTGCAAAGTTTTCACTCGCCACAAGGTCTTGGGACTTAAGCTTGGCTGCCGAATAGACCAGCCCAGAGGTAATAGTATCAAATTCGGAAGGTATAACTGTTCCATCATGTATAAACTCAGGCTCCTCCTCTTCCTCGATCAACTCCTCGACGGAGCTATTTCCGTATGCATTTTCATTGATAAATATCTGAGCCCTGTCCTTTTGGTACATTTGCATGTACGAGTTATACTGATTGAGGTCGTTATCTACTTCTCTTGCGAGGTGAGCCTTAACGAAGTCTGCCGAGGCTTTTGCCACCATGTCATCAAATACAACGAGCGAGGCTTTGTCTTCTGTGGTAGCCTTGAATATGGGCGTATATTGGGTTTCTCCTTCATAGTGTATATAGAGTGCTTCGTCTTCCCTTAACTTGGGTGCTATCCAAAAGTGACCCTTAGCAAATGTTACCCTACCTGGTACTTTGGATGTTCTCTCTACTATGCCTCCATCTATAAGATCGTATCTTTTTCCCCAAGGAATCGTATTGGGGTAGTAGTATCGGGAGAGCGTTTGTCCATTCTCTGCGGTTGGTACCCTGCGTACCACCAATTCCTTAATGAGTCTCTTGCCCGAAAAGAATTTCCCTTGGTGTAGGTCAATCTCGGATGTCTCTTCAGCTATATCATGAAAGGTGTCCGCATTTGGTATGCTCGGGAACCTGACATTAGCCTCGATATTAGCATCAACCAAATTGTAGGAAGAAAAGTACTCGTACGAACTTTCTTTGAGTGGGGGTACATACCTCTGTAGATCTATAACCGAAGCTACGATCATCCGATCTATGTACTCCTGAACGCCCTTACCCTTACGATCCTTATCTACCAAGAGAAAGGTTCTTACTACTTCGTTAAATTCTTCCCATGTCATCGTCTACCTCCGGGTGTAAAATAAAATCCTATAATTAGAGGCAATACTACGGTTGCTTCAAAAAGTGCAATGTGTCCTGTTGTAACGACCAAAGCGGTTTGCTCAGCTGGAAAACTGATGAGCCCGAAAAGAAATTCCCGCTTACCTTCTCCTGTGATGTTTGTTGTACTGACGAGTGGAACGCTGGGGTAGATCGTTGTAATACATGTGATGAACGAGAGCGTGCACATTCCGATGAGCGCAAGCATCCTGCGTGTAGCCCTAGTGAAAGCGCCACTAGGACCGCTATTAAGTGCTTCTTGGAATTTAATTGCCTGTTCATTATTTCTAGCCTCCCTTGCCATTTCCATTTCAAACTTCTGAGAGCGTGCATCAGTAATTGCACCGAATACCCCCTTGAGGATACTGCCCATGGCTGCAGACCCCCCGCCTGTTAAAAAAAGTGTAAGTAACTCAAACATTACGACGGTCCGCTCCTGTTTAACCCAAGAAAACTCTTTGATAGAAGGATCTGCCCACCGCCATTGGCAGTTCCAGTATAATTTAGTGATAATTCCAAGTCTGTAACACTTGATGCATAATAATCATCCAGCGGTATTGTAAATGACACCTCTTCGCCCGCTACCCCACTGGCATTTACTGGAAATGTTGTTCCGTACCCCTGCCATAAAGTATGCCATGTGTCTGTCTGAGTGGAAGAAATTATTCCTACCCCACCTCCCGATACTTGAGTTCTCGCAACCAGTTCGTAGGATTGAGAATCGAATGGTTGAGTAAAGCTGACCGTGATTGTGTCATCTCCGCTATTTCGAGTGATTGCTGCAATTGACTGCACCTGAGGGATTGTATGTTGATCTAAATCTCTAAATATGTACGCGGGTGTACTATAACTATCCGTGCCCGCCCTTAAGGTGAACTTCAATTCATCGTCAATGTTTATGCCGGATGGGAGTGGTGCAAGAACTGATATGTTTTCACCATCGGTATAAGTATCTGTAGTAATTAACCCGCCTTGGTAGTACTGGCTTGCACCAGACTGACTCCAAAGGACTGGAAATGAGGACCCGTTCCGGATTTCAAGTATGTAATCTTGGTTAATATTATCCATCCCAGCTAACTCACTGCGATACGGAAATTCTATCCTGATCTGCCCGTTTTCTCTAGTGAAGCTATACACATCAAGAGAGTCATGATTGCCGTCACCGTTATTATCAGGATTGTAAGGCAATGCCATGCCACCGGCGTAACGGCCGTAGTTATTGTTAGATGAGCTAGGGTCTCCGTATCTACCAAATTGAAATCTGTAATTAGTCTCCTCTATGGTTTTATCGTAACTAACATTACCAAAGACAGTGTATCTGTTGTTCGAGTCATTGGTGGTTCCTGCATATACATGATTTGCGTTAAAATCAAAATTTACAACATCCCCATCCGTGTAAGAATTGAAAGTGTTGCCCAGTTTCAAAAATTTAGATGCCTTAGAACTGCCGTTGTATGGGTCTACCCATGTTAGTCGCAAGGAGGGTCTATCGTAGCCAAGCATACCTCCATAGTTAGCGAAGTTATTAAAATAATACTTAAAGGAACCAGAAATCATGTCACCATTTAGGGCGTATTCTAATTCTGGGTCATTATAGAATAAATCCCACACCCCATTTGTGGTGGGCAAATCAAGCTCAATACTTTCACCTAGAGAAGTTTGACCACCTACTCCATCCTCGTGGTCATCCCATACAAGTTCCAGTTTAATCCTAGTAGATGAAACATAATCATCCCAGTGATAATAACTAGTAGCCGAACCATATATATTACTACCAGATTCCAGGTTTGCCGTATGGTAAACTATAAACGAATCATTATGGGAATCATATGTTGAGTTTGTGGTATTACTGCCAATTGTCAAACTAGTGCCGTCAGATTGGTAGTAGCTATTTATAAATTCGGGTCGTCCTGATAAGTTAAATGTAAACG
>Ga0206682_10000350_pt1 | contig 50536 bp, 41 predicted proteins | sample M240m12015metaG_FD_155444 | JGI IMG/M metagenome (GOLD analysis project Ga0206682, IMG submission 155444) | Ammonia-oxidizing marine archaeal communities from Monterey Bay, California, United States - M2 40m 12015 | ecosystem: Environmental > Aquatic > Marine > Intertidal zone | place: USA... | reverse complement strand
CTTAAAAATTATAATAAAATCCCTAAAAAAATAAATAGCAATAAATTATTTACGGGCTGAGATACAGCTAGACAACCAGAGAACTCCTGTTTAATTCTCGACCATTACCTATTAACATTTCATTGTAATTCTAATTACATTTTCAGATATTTCATCTAACTAAAAGCCAATTTGAATAATAAATTATTACACTATATTAGACCTGTCTTGTCATGTATGATTTTTTTTACACTCTCTTATTTTAAAAACTACACAACATTAACGAAGAGGTAACGCAATATTGAATAACGACATCAACTCGCGCAGAGCGCTAACAGAACTCTTAGAATACATAAAACCATGGAGAAAGGATTATTATCTTGGCTCGTTGTATTCTTTTTTAAATAAACTATTTGATATTGCCCCAGAGATTTTAATTGGGGTAGCAGTTGACCTCGTTGTAAAAAAAAATGATAGCTTTGTATCTTCTTTAGGCTTCAATTCTATTTCAAGCCAGGTTTTCTTTTTAGGTGTAGCGACATTCGTTATATGGGCACTTGAGTCAACCTTCGAATATTTATATCTTATTAAATGGCGAAGTCTCGCTCAAAAAGTAGAGCATTCACTTCGAGTAGAAGCTTATGATCATGCACAAAAACTAGATATTAGTTGGCATGAATCAAAATTAACTGGAGATATAACAGCAGTATTAAACGATGATATAAATCAGCTAGAAAAGTTTTTAAATAATGGAATAAATCAAATTATTCAAGTATCTGTTTCTACAATAAGTATCGGCATAATATTTTTTTATATTTCTCCTATAATCGCATCTATTGCTATACTCCCGGTTCCTATTATTTTTATTGTTAGCTTCTTTTTCCAAAAACGCCTATCTCCTATTTACAAAAGTGTTCGTGATAAGGCTGGTGACATAAATGCTTCTGTTGTCAACAACCTACTTGGGATACAGACAATTAAAAGCTTTATGACTTATATTCCTGAAAAAAATAGAGTTATGAATCTTAGCAATGAATATCAAAAAGAAAACATTAAAGCCATATCCATAAATAGTGCTTTTAACCCTATTATAAGAATGGGTGTTCTAGCTGGATTTTTAGGTACAATATTAATAGGGAGCTCAATGGCGCTTAATGGCACTTTAGCGGTTGGGGCATATAGTGTACTCGTTTTTTTAACGCAACGTTTCTTATGGCCATTTACAAGCCTTTCTATACTTGTTGATGATTTCGAGAGATCTATGGCCTCAAGTAAAAGAATTTTTAATTTAATGAATTCTGAAATACTTATAAAGGATAGCCCTTCACCTTTAGAAATTGACAACCTTAAAAAAGATATTACTTTTAAATCTGTATTTTTTAAATATCCTGGCGGTGAATCTTTATTTAAAAACTTTTCAGCATCAATACCTTTTGGATCAACAATTGGAATTGTTGGCGATACAGGATCAGGAAAAACCACAATTGCAAAACTATTATTAAGATTTTATGATCCCAATGATGGAACCATTAATATTGGTAAGCATAATATAAAAAACATATCTATAGAAAAATTAAGAGATCGAATAGGTATTGTAAGTCAAGATACTTTTTTGTTTAACTCATCAATCAGAGAAAACATCGCATATGGATTGAGCAGTGTAAAAAATGAACACATTGTAAAAGCAGCAAAAGATAGTTATTCATATGAGTTTATAAACTCCCTTAAAGATGGATTTGAAACAATCGTCGGAGAAAGAGGGCAACGCCTTTCTGGAGGACAAAAGCAGAGGCTTGCTATTGCCCGGGCTATTATTCGAAATCCTGATATGCTAATTTTTGATGAGGCTACATCATCAGTAGATAATAAAACAGAACAATTAATTCAAAAATCTTTTTTAAAACTAAAAGGAGATAAAACCATTGTAATTATAGCTCATCGACTTTCTACAATTAGAAACTGTGACAATATTTTGGTTATCAGAAACTCTAATGTTGCTGAGAAAGGAACACACGACCAGTTAATTGAACAAGGAGGTTTTTACAGTCAACTCTGGAATATTCAAACTGGAGAAAAACTTACATAAATATTTATTTTTGTAATCTTAACCCAAATCCAAATTGCATACCAGTTGCATTATTAAAGAGCCCACCTAGTTGGCCTCCGCTTATATCAAAGATTACTGATCCTATTTTAATACTTGTTCCAGTACCCCAAATAAAATTGCTTTCTCCTCCAAGTGATAAACTAAGATAAAATGGAGTTTTAGTTTCTGGATAAAACTCAGAGCCTAAAGAAAAGATCGGCGTACTACTTCCCCAATAACTTTTACTAAAGTCAACACGAATATTCGCATCTAATATCAATCTTTTTTCAGCTTTGTAAGTACCACTAAAATTAATTGATGTAGGCAAACTAGTTTTATAACTTGACTTTTCTTTTATTTCAGATTGCTCTAAAAGATTGGATAATGAATCCGAGTCAGCTATTTCTTCTGGTGTAAACTCACCTGCAATAGTTGCTTTATAAACTGTTGCACCGTTCCACCTAAATGAGGCAAAAAGGTTATCTATACTAACACCAACTATTAACTTTTTATCTATTTCAGTTAAAATACCTAAATCAAATCCAACACCAACAGGGAAAGACCCCTTTGGGAAAGAATCGTCTAATTGAATCGGCAAAGACACGCCTATATCTATATCCGCGTCAATTAATGAATTGGTTTCCGTACCTTGAACCTTTCCTTTAATATTACCAGTATGCACTTCTGAAATACCAATTAGTAAACTAGACCTTAAACCAACATAACTTTTTCCTCCGAATGGAATAATACCAGGCTTAACCGTGAAACCTTTTGAAAAAGAAATTGGCAAATATGTAACGTGCTCTATTTCCAAAGAACTAATATTTAGCTCTGCTCCTTTTTCTAAACCTACAAAAGGAACCTGAACAAGCTTACTAGGTATATTCATAGAAGTATAGCTTACAATTTGCCCTAAACTAAACGCATTTGAACCGTAACTAAAGTTTAATAGAGGTAGGCTTGAGTAAACCGGAACTTTAATAGCGATGTTATTTGAAATCCCTTTTATAAAGTTTTTTCTTTCTTGGCTATCTCTTAAATCTTTGCCTCCAAATAACTGATTATTAATCCAATCCGGTGTTATAGAGCCACTTCCAAATCTGAATGAAATACTAAACAAACTCATACTAAAATTAGAATTGGTAGAGCCTGGGTCACTTAATAAAGAGTCTGTAGGCGTAACTGCTCCGTTGGCCATAGCAGTTAGAGAGTCCAAGCTGTTTTCGACTTGACTTTCTGACTCTGGGTCTTCCTTTAAAATGCTATCAGTATCGGCATATTTTTGATTTTTCTCTGATTCTGCAACTGGTAAGGAAGGTGGAACTAGCGTTGATTCTTTAACTAATTCCTTTGATTTTTTTAATGCTTTTTTATTCGGTCTATCAATTTTCGTTTGAGTTACATAATAGCCAAGGGTAGCAGGATTATGAAAAATATTGATTTGCCCCTTCATTCTTAGTTTATGCGAACCTGCTGTTGCAATACCTATTGGATTGGTTTGACTGAAAGCATAAGAAAATAATACAAAGAATATGGTTTTAATTTTCACTTTAATCTGTACCAACTAAGTCTGATAAATCTATAGAGGTTGATAAACCATCAATTATTATCTTAAGTGTGTCTGTGCTCAAAAACTTTACAGGATTATCATCAGTAGAAATTATGCGGATTTGCGGCTGTATCCAACTTGGAGAGCTCTTCAGCAAATTAAGTGCTACTTGATCTAAAAAGATTGTATCCGTTATGCTAATATTTGGGGCAAATGTAAAGTTAGACAATAGGGTATCCACTTCTCCGTTCTCAATTGATAATGAATCCGGAGCCATATGAACTGATAAACTAGCACCAAATCCCCATTGGTTATTAATCCTCATTATAAGCGCAGCATCTATTAAACCATCAGGAATTCCAAGGCTATCTCCTTCCTCTATAAATTCAGATGGTTTCGGGCTTATCAATGCGCCAGGATCGATGATAAACATTAATGGAGCACGGATACTCATGATGCCTGAAAGTGAATCATTACTAGAAACTGTTCCAATAGAATCCAAGTCTCCAACTTGAGCTGTCCCTCTTGCTAGAATGCGGTCAGGCCTTATATTAATAAGATCTGACGCGTTTGAGATTTGAATATTTGGGTTTGCATGAATATTTTGATTAACAATTCTAATGACTGAATCACCCCTAGTATCATTATAAGCTGTTATCCTCAAATCAAGGTATACAGGAAGGTCAATACTAGAATTAAAATCAAGAAACATTTCTACGTCATTAAAGTTAAAGCCATCTAGCTCTTCTGGGAGCGCATCAATGACTTGTTCAACAGGTTCAATCTCAACTGTAATAGGATTAATTTGACCTGTTACGGATTGAAAAGATAAATCGGTCAACTTCACAGTAATGGAAATAGAATCACTCAAGGACAAAGTCATTTCTTGATCAGGGGGCAGGGAAATATTAGAGATATAATTTACTTTTTGAGTATCAATACCTGTGGGTAAAATTAGGCTAAAACCACTTAAATCTATCTGCACCTCCGATGTTCCAGAATTGATTCCGAATGTAGTATCTAATGAGACTGCGTTTTTATAAAATTCATTTATTTGAAAAAATACATCCGCTTCAATACCAATGTTATTATCAATTAATAACGTAAGTTTTCCTGACTCGAGAAGTGCACTATTAATAATTGTTGAATCATCTAAAAAAATTGAGTTTGAATCTGACATTGCATCTTGTGAGAAAAAACCTCTAACAGTTGAAAAGCCTAAATCGGTGACCGAAATATCAATTTCAATAGAATCTAATAAGCTATAAGTACCAACCTCATAAACAGTCTGAACATCTGCGATATAGTCTAAAAATTGATTCTCTTGCGGCATTATAATTTTATATCCATTAAGATCGACCTCTATTGGTTCTAGTACTCCAAACATTGAACCTGTATTTATTACTAACGGTTCATCGTTTATGCCACTTACAATCTGAGTGATCGTGATTAATGCTTCTGGAGCACCTTCAGCACTAATATTAATACTATTCGAAATATTTAGAGTAAGGCTTCCTTGACTCAGACTTGCTTCAAGAATATCAGAATCACTTTCAATATCAATCTTTCCTTCAAATCCAAGGTTTTGAGGGGTTACCATTCCTTCAAAGTCTGAAAATAATAATTTTTCACCTTCTACTAAACCTTTTAAAATAATATTTACTACTATACTATCAGAAGATTGAATCTGAATATTATCATTACCTGAATCATCTGTAACGACATCATAAGAATAGATAACAGACTGATCGCTAATATCCATTGAGAGTGTATAGCCAGATATATCTGTTGTAGTCAAAATATTTTCTGAATTTGCAGATATATTAATATTTGATTGATAATTATTCCCATCAATGGTTTTTAATGAAGGAATAGATAAAACCATATTACTTGTTACGCTCATATAATTATCTATATCAATTACTAAACTCCCTCCGCTGATTATTGCGAGAGCAACTTTATTTGAATCAGCCTCTAAGTTAATTAATCCAGATTCAGAAATAATCTGGGAAGGTATATTTGCATTAGCTGAAATAACTTCAAGCCCACTTCCTGATATTTCAACAGAAAATGAGGAATTTTTGGCATCATCATTGATCAATATATTTTCTCCTCCTGGACTGCTTCCTGCTACTTCAACTATAACATTTCCTGGAAGAGTAAGTCCTGAAAGATCTAGTATAGCGGATTCTTGTGAATCGATATTTATTGGTCCTTGAATTGTTGTGACTCCACCGCTGATTTCTGACCCATCTGACCTTTTAAACTTTACTTCTATATCACCAAGGGGTATGACAAGGTTATTTATAATTGTGATAGAAAGTGAACCTGAATTAAATGTAGCTTCAGAAAAATCACTAAAGCTAAAATTATTCGTGGTTGGCTCTAAATTAAAAAATGGAATATTAACAGTGCTTTCATTGGGTAGGTCTGATATGCTCGGGTAAATAGCTGAAAAAAGATATGGATCTGTTGCCTCTGGCTCAATATTATCTAAAGTAATTAACCCTATCTCGGATACTACTTTATTCTCAATAGAATTAATACCAACTGGATCGAATCCAATTTTTTCTTTCACTTCTTTATTTTCAATCCTCACATTATCAATACTCTGAGAAAACTGTTTGTTAATGTCTTCTATAGAAAGCTTGTCACCAACCTCTTGTTTGTCAATATTTACGGTTTTATTGAAAACAAATATTGAATCGCTTAAACCATATGATTCCTTTGTGATGCTCGAATCTCCTGAAAAGATATCTACATCATTTAGTGTAATTGATTCTTGGTAAATCGAAAATCCCAATGAGGGTTGAATCACCGGTAGCTTATCTATATCCGGTTCTATTGAACACGATGATAAAAGTAGGGATGCTAGAAAGAAGAGTCTATTAATTTGCGTCATTAGCCAACAAATAATCTTCATAACCACTACCATAATCTGAAATTTTATCAGGAGTTAGTTCTATAATTCTAGTTGCCAAGGATGAAATAAATTCACGATCATGGCTTACAACAATAAGTGTTCCTTCAAACTGACTTAATGCTGAGTTTAAAGACTCTATTGATTCCATATCAAGGTGATTTGTTGGCTCATCCATAATAATTAAGTTAGGTCGCTGTAAAATAATTTTACCAAACAACATGCGCCTTTGCTCCCCACCAGAAAGTACGCTAACAGGTTTTTCTATATCATCTTGCGAAAATAATAACCTTCCCAACGTTCCTCTTATAACCTGTAAATCATCTTCTTTTTGGCCCCATTGACTCATCCAATCGAAAAGAGTTTTATTACTTTTAAATTCGTGACCATGGTTTTGAGCAAAATAACCAATCCTTACATTTTCTGACCACTTTACTTCTCCATTCGTGAACTCTTCATCTCCGACTAAACAACTTAGTAGGGTTGTTTTTCCGATACCATTTTCACCAATTATTGCAATTTTTTCTCCTACATCGATATCCAAATTTATTTTTTTTAATACTGATAAATCGCCATAACTCTTCGATAAGTTTTTAACTTTTAAAATATTATTGAAAACCTTTTTTTCATAATTAAACCTGATAAAGGGATAAACTCTGCTAGATTTCTTTATATCATCTAGTTTTATTTTGCTTATTTGATTCGCTCTGGAGGTAGCTTGTTTCGCCTTTGAGGCATTCGCTGAGAATCGTTTCACAAAAGACTGTAATTCATCAATTTTTGCTTTTTTCTTTGCATTCTCCAAAAGAAGTGTCTCTCTAGCTTGAGTTGATGCAATCATAAAATCATCATAATTACCTGGGAATTGCCTTATTTCACCATAATCTAAATCTGCCATATCCGTACATACACTATTCAGAAAATGCCTATCATGCGAGATGATGATCATTGTACTATTTCTTGCGTTTAATATGTCTTCAAGCCATCGAATCGTATTTATATCCAAGTTATTCGTGGGCTCATCTAATAATAATATTTCAGGATTCCCAAATAAAGCTTGTGCCAATAATACTCTTAATTTTAAGCCTGGAGCTAGGGTACTCATTAATTCTTCATGCTCATCTACAGGTATACCGACTCCTAATAATAAATCTCCAGCATTGGATTCAGCCATGTATCCATCCATATCTGCAAACTCAACTTCGAGATCTGCAACTTTCATTCCCTCTTCCTCACTCATCTCTGGCAATGAGTAGATTCTATCCCTTTCTTTTTTTATCTCCCAAAGTTCTTCATGCCCCATAATAACACAGTCTGATATTTTTATTTCTTCGTAAGCAAATTGGTCTTGATTTAATTTTGCAACTCTTTGATTCTTTCCAATTACTACATTTCCAGATGTTGGTGATAAGTCACCGGTTAGTATGCGCATGAACGTAGATTTTCCGGATCCATTTGCACCGATTAATCCATATTTTTTGCCTTTAGAAAAAGTTACGGTTATTTCTTCGAATAGTGGCTCTGATCCGAACTGCATCGAAATATTATCTGTAGAAATCATTTCTTCTCTTTTTACTTTTTTAAAAAATTAAATTTATTTGTTTTTCTGGAGCTTTAAATGCTCTTCTTCTTCGATAAGTGTTAAATATTCTTGTTCAAGATTACTCATTTTTATCGTTGCTTCTTGCAATTTTTCATAATCTTTTCCATTTTTAGGGTGTTCAATAATATTTTTAAGCAAGTCCAACTCTGAATCTATTGCCATATAACGTTTAGAGATCGAACTCAACCTGTTACGAATCTTTTTCCGATCTTTATAAGTAACTTTACTTTCCTTATTTGCTTCTGTTTTTTTATTTTGAAGCTTTACTTCTTTTTGCGGCTCTCTTTTCCATTCATAGTACTCATAATTACCCTCGTATAATTTGATTTTCCCATTGCCTACCTCACATGTAGTATTCGTTATTTGATTTAAAAAATGCCTATCATGAGAGATACAAACTATTGCACCATTATAATTCATCATCGCGTTTTCGAGAACATTTCTCGAAATCATATCTAAATGATTTGTTGGTTCATCTAATAATAATAAATGTGAAGGTTCTATTAACATTCTTGCCATTGCAAGACGTGCTTTTTCTCCGCCAGATAAAACCTTAACTAATTTTTCAACCTCATCTTTTGAAAATAAAAAACTACCTAAATATTTTCTGATATTGGTTTCACTCCAACCTGGACTAACTTTTTCAATAGATTCGTAAACTGTGTCACTAACCTCTAAAATCTCTAACTGGTGTTGCGCATAGTAGGATCTTACAACAGAGTTACCGAGTCTAATAGCACCTGAAGTCACGCCCTCAACTCCTGCAAGCATTTTTAATAGCGTTGATTTTCCTGCTCCATTTTTTCCAACTAATCCTATTTTGTGCCCCCTTTCAACTACCATCTCAAGTTCAGAAAAAACTTCAAGAGAACCATAAGATTTTTTTACATTTCTACATGAAATAACATTTAGTGGAGAACGTGTTGGCTCTGGAAGAATTAAATTAATTTCGGACTTTTGTTCAGATGGAGCTTCAATTTTCTCCATTTTATCAAGCATCTTAACACGACTTTGGACCTGAGTTGACTTTGTATTTTTATATCTAAAGCGGTCAATAAAGCGCTCTGTATCTTTAATCTGCTTCTGTTGATTCCGATAAGCATTCCTTAGCTGCTCTTGCCTTAAAGACTTAGCCTCTATATAATCTGTAAAATTTCCCTTGTATAATACAACCTTTTTTAAATCGATTTCCAAAGTGTGATTTATTGACCGGTCTAGAAATTCTCTATCGTGACTAATCATCACAATACCACCTTTCCATCCGGACAAAAAAGACTCTAACCATATTGTAGCTTCTAGGTCTAAGTGATTTGTTGGCTCATCTAAAAATAAAATATCTGGCTCTTGAAGTAAGATGGTTGCTAAAGCAACTCTCATCCTCCACCCTCCTGATAAATCCTCCATGGTAGAATTAAATTGGCTTTCTACAAATCCTAAGCCACTTAATATTTTTTTTGCTTTTTTTTCTAAGGACCAACCTCCTAAAGCTTCAAATCTATTTTGACACTCCCCAAGCGCCTCTATCAGTTTATTGTTTTTTGAATCTTTAGATATAGAATCCGATAGATTCTTTATCTTAGCTTCTAACTCTGCAACCTCTGGATAAGCTTTTAAAACCTGTTTTAGAATGGATTTTTCAGTGCTTGAAACTATATCTTGTGCAAGGTGGCCAATTGTAATTGTTTTATCCTTTAAAATATTTCCAGAGTCAGGTGATTCTTCTCCAAGCATAATTTTAAGTAAAGTAGTTTTACCAGCACCATTAGGACCAACTAAACCGGCGCGCATTCCACGCTTCAAAAAAATATTTACATTGAAAAATAAATCCCCACTAGGGTATGCTTTTGAAATACTTTCAAGACGAATCATGTTATATGAAACTCACTTACAAATTATCCCTTGAAAGATATTGCCTTGATTTTTGATTAGTTTTACGTCACGTATTGTATTTATTAATTCTTTAGGCCCATTCACCTCTACTTTGATGTAGTTATCTGAGTGACCAATTAATTTTTCATTCTTATAACTTTCAAATAGAACAGGTTTCGTATTTCCTGTGAAACTTTCATAAAAAGACCTTTTCTTTTTATCAGACAAAATATGTAGCATTTTACTTCTTTTTGATCGTTCTTCTTTTGGTACAATTTTATCAATTTTTAAGGCATCTGTATTGGGTCGCTCTGAATAGGTGAAAACATGTAAATATGAGATATCAAGACTATTAATAAATTCGTATGTTTTTAAAAAATCTTCTTCTTCTTCTCCAGGGAAACCAACAATCACATCGACACCAATACAAGTGTTGGGATTAATTGATTTTATGAATTCAATTCTTTCTTTATATAATTCTGCAAAATATCGCCTTCTCATTAACTTTAATATTTTATTAGATCCTGATTGGAGCGGAACATGAAAGTGGGGTGTGAATTTTTTAGAGTTATAACAAAATTGAATAATTTCATTCGTCAATAGATTTGGTTCTATCGATGAGATCCGTATTCTATCGATATTTTCTAAAGTATCTAATTCAAAAATTAAATCTAAAAAGGTTTCCGCCTTATTTTTTCCAAAATCACCTATATTTACGCCAGTTAATACTATTTCACGGATATCAGTTTTTGATATCTGCATTGCAATTTCTTTTGTTTTCTTGACACTATCACTTCGGCTCGCGCCTCTAGCTTGGGGTATTGTACAAAAAGAACAGGTGTAATCACATCCATCTTGAACTTTTAGATATGAACGTGTTCGTTCCCCAAATGAAAACGATGGCATAAACTCTTTGGTTTCACTTATCTCAGATTGAATAATAGTAGCAGATGTTTTATTTAAATCTATTTTATCTAGATATTTTATTAAATTAAATTTTTCTTCTGCTCCAAGAACTAAATCAACACCATCTATTTTAGCTATACTTTCTGGCTTTAATTGAGCATAGCATCCAATAATGGCAATGGCTGAATTAGGGTTTCTTTTCTTGGCCTGCCTTATTAGCTTTCTAGCTTCTTTATCTGCATTATCAGTAACAGAGCATGTATTTATTATATAGAGATCTGCAAAGCCTGAGTATTTAACTTTTTCAAAACCATGATTTATGAATTCTCTAGAAATTGTAGATGTTTCTGAAAAATTCAGCTTACAACCAAGGGTATGAAATGCAACTTTTTTTGTAGGAGTACTCATCTGAACTTATATAGTAATCAATTATTATTTATATATCGTAGAAGAAAATACATTAAAAATTGTTTTTTCTTTACAACCCTATTGAAAAGATTATTTTTATATTAAAATTAAAAAATAGGTTTAACTGAAAATATTTTCACATAAATTATCGAAGTTAAATATTTAATTACTCTTAAAAAATAAAATGCAGGAAACCTAATATGGAAAACTTATCTTTTATTGAAAAAGTTGATTCAGAGATTCAAAAACATCACTTACTAAACCACTCATTTTACAAATCTTGGAACGAGGGTGCTTTGGAAAAGGAAACAATCAAAGAATATGCCGCACAATATTTTCAACATGTTTCATCTTTCCCAAGATATTTGTCAGCAATTCACTCAAATTGTGATGATATTAAAGTAAGACAGTTATTACTGGAAAATTTAGTTGATGAAGACAAAGGTGATGAAAATCATCCAGAATTATGGATGCGATTTGCCGAAGGTATGGGAAATACTCGTGAAGAAGTGAAAAATAAAATTACAATGAGAGAAACTCGCGATTTGGTTGAGACATTCATGAGACTTTCAAAATCTGAAAAATATCATATTGGCTTAGCCGCACTTTATTGCTATGAGTCTATGCAACCTGAGATTTCAGAGACAAAAAAAGACGGCTTGCAAAAATTTTATAACATTGAGGATGAAAATACTTTAAAATTCTTCACTGTTCATATGCATGCAGATAAATGGCATAGAGCTGTAGTGAGGAAACTAATTATAGAGCTGGGTGATACAAAAGAAAAACGAACTGAAATACTTGAAGCTGTAAAATCTTCTTTAGGTGTACTTAACAACTTTTTAACTGGTATGGAAAAGGCATACAGTTAAAATATAACTAATATTAATTAAAGAAATAGGGCCCTTACGATAAGTGCCCTATTTTTTTAATCTCTGCGATCAGACGAGCTTCGCCTGTTAGACTTACGTTGGTATCCCTGTCTTTGGTCTAAAACAGTTCTCCGATCATTTTTTACATTTTTAGATGTCTTTCTTCTATGTTCTGATCTTCTGTATTCACCTCGACGATCATCTTCATTTTCTTGACGCCTGGTAGAGCCTCTTTCTATTTCTGTCATTTTTGATTCCTTTCAACTTAATGGTAACTCAAACAATTATGTTAGAGCTACCATTAAGATATATTAATCACGTTTAGAATGTAGGATCTACAAAAAGTGTAGAATCAGTCTTAACAAGTTTTACTTTTCCTGTCATATCTAATGCGCTGACGGCTGTTTCTATCATTGCCATTTCATTATCATGAATAAAATCATCTGCTCTAGCAATATATGCAAGATTTTTTACAACTTTATACCTATCCTCGTCAGTTGTAAACATATCTTTAAGTGCGGCTAAAGAATTGCTATATTGGCCAGTTCTCGCTGCTTCATCACCAAGATCGATGAATTTATCAATAACTTCTGCTTCAGTTTGATTGTAAGCATCATCAGATAAATCTGGCAACATTACTTTGACATTGCCACGCATGGCTTCTTTTTCTGATTCATCTACTTCTCCATCTGCCAAAAATGACACACAGACAAAAGCATATACTAAATCGTGATGTTGACTCCAGTTTGCCATAAAATCCCCTTATATTATTTGGTTTGGGTAATGGTTATTGTATTAATATCTAACTGTACACCACAAAGTGTCTTTTTGAACGGCTAGATAACTTTAAAAATTATCATAGGTTGAGGCCAAGGTCAAGAAATCTAGAAAATTACCTTCTCTTTTTTTTTAGATGGATTATTGCTTCAACTGTATACATATCGTATCTTTTATTTTCAAATGATAAAAAACTTTTAGTTTAGAGACCTCTTTTAATTAAAATCTATAAAAAATGGTAGAATGAGAATGGAAACCTTCTATGCTTCACTTGTAAAACTTAATCGCTTTCAATTTAAATACAGGACAATATTGTCATTTTTAATCGTATTTATTACCGTTATCTATATTGATATATTTTTCCATCAAAATTTTCTTGCTATTGCTGAGTTTTTAGAATCTCTATCGGGCATATCTATGCTTGACCATAAAAATGTTCCTTTAGATTGGGCTCCTGAAATATGGGGTGGAGTATTAGCAATGGTTCTTGGAACGCTAATAATTGTAATTGCAATTGCCGCTGAATCGTCTCCAAAACTTATGGATCTTTTCGTAAAAGACTGGCTCAGCTTAATTTATGTATGGTTTTTAATAATTGCTTCACTCCATGCCACACTTATTATGTTCTATATAGAACCACTCAACAGGTATTCTAGTGTTGTTTTAAATTCATACGTCTTCTTGCTGTTAGGCTCAGCGCTAACTTTACCTTATATATTTTATATACTTCTCTATTCAAAAACGAGTAATGTAGTTTCAACAATTTCCAATCTAATACAAGACTCTGTTTTCAAAATGGAAAAGCCCATGATTAAATCCGCAATGACAGGGAATGTTAATATTGTAGAGGAGTTCCAAAAAGAAATTATGGGTTCTCTCGATCAACTTGATGATCTTCTTGCATTTACAGAATTCAAAGAAACTCAGACTGATATCGTTAGAGAGATTAGTAACATCATACAAACATATATCAATCATAAATCTAATTTTAACAACTCTTTTTTTCAGCTAACAAAAGCTATCAAATCAAATGCAACTTTTAGAACATATACCGATGTCCAGTATAATGAAATGGCGGAGTCAAAGACTTTTTATGAAGTCAAAACTTTTAGACTTTTAGGTAGCTCATACATTAAAATGATTACAAATGATAGATTTGATATAGCTTCATTGATCCCTGCAGAAATGGTAGATATTGGGAAAACGTGCCTAGAAAAAAAAGATGACACTATTCTAGGGCATGTGAATATAAGATTTAATACTTTATTTAGATTTGCAATCAAGCACGCTTACAAAAATAACGAACCGCGAAACTTGTATAATCTATCATTTCACTATTCTAATATGATTCAAGAATATATTAAAGCAGGTCGAGTTGATATGGCAAAGTATTGCTATGACAAATTCAAATTTTATGCTAATGATATTTATAAAAACGCACAATCTAATCCTGGTTTATATTTTGTTGTGGACACACTTACTTTTGAACTTAGAAAATGCCAGGTTCTCATTCATCAAAAGAGCTGGGGAAACGATGATCAAATGGACCTACTTAAAATGATTTTACAACTAGATAAACCACCTGGGTATTCGAAAGACGAAGTTGACAAAGGTATTCTTGGGGGAAACAATGGGACGAGGAGAATACAAATAGGTCTTGCGCTATTTTACTTATCTGTAGATAAAGTTGATTTTGCTTCAGAAATTGCAGAAGATTATTTAGATGATTTAGCTTATTTTGATGAAAAAACTTTCAAAGCAAATGTCGCAACTCAATGTTTTTTACTTTCAATTTTCACTCCTCATTTTTGGGAAGATACTGACAGAGGAACATTAAATATCTATTATGCTCCAGAAAAAGATCAAATAGACTCCTTCAAAGAACTTCTTTTTGGACTGATGGATAAAAGACTCGAGGCCTTAGAAAGAGATGTAAAATTTCTTTCTCTTGAAGTTGATAAGTTTATGCAAAAACGTCAACGCCAGGATGGTTATTTGAATGACGTAGATAAAGAAAGACTTGAAGATTTACAACTAAAAATATCTGCCCGGGAAAACTCTGAGGATGAAGTAAATATAGAATGGTCACTTAACCATGATCTTGTATATTCCTTATTATGTATCTCATTCTTTGCTGATCAAGAAATAGACGATTCAGAGAAAGATGTCATTTATAAAAGTTATAGTAAGTTTATTCCAAATGTTACGAATGAATCCTATAACCTAGATTTTGGGGTTGCTACAGAAAAATTTATAAACCTTCAAAATGAAGACGCAAGGCAGAGACAGTTTGAAGATTCTTTGTTGAATATAAAAGAGGATGCAAGCAGTGATACTAATAAGTTAAAAGATCTCATAAGCGCATATATTGAGATAGCGAATGCAGATGAATTTATTCATGAAAATGAAGTTTCATTGATTAAGAATGCAATAGAGATATGGAGTTTAGATTTAAAAATTTCAAAACCTAAAAGCGGTAAAAAGCTAAATATTATATAATTATCTAGATAAAGCGTAGAAAAAAGCCTGCGTGAGGTTTGAAACATCTCCACTGACTGTAGCTAAGTTATTAACCGCTGCTTTTGCAACTTCAAAATATACGTTCCCACCAATTCCAGGATTATCTTTTACAATTTTTGTGAAATCTTCAAGTTTTAAAACTCCATATTTTAATGGTGTTGTCGAGTGTACGTGAGCGGTTCTAATTGCATTATCTAAAACAAGAGAAAATTCTCCAATTCCAAAAGCTGGCGCTTGAACAACAAATACTGACGACTCTACCTCAGGTCCAGATTCCGGCTTTGGATCAGTGGTTTCTAATCTAATAATCGATTTTCTAGAGGTGGTAAAGCCACTCGATGTCTTAACCATCATTTCCTTAGACACTTCAACTTGACCTTGAAAAACTAAAATCATCGTGTCTCCCCTATCACCTTCTTTAAACAGGTGAGTCCCTGGCTTGCACGATTGTATTTCAACAACATCCGCAATTTTTTTACAATTTTCAAGTTTAACTTGGCTGAAGTGGTTGATTTTTTTTATTTGTTCAGGTGTTGGCTTCATCATTTACCTCAAGACTAATGCTCTATGTTTTTCATCAATTACATAATTATCTGATGGATTTATTTCTACAACTACGTGTTCATCACTTGTGAGACTAACTCCGGCTCCATCTAATTGTTCTTTTATCATATTTCTTATTAAAGGGCTTCCACTCTCACCCATTTGGTCGTCTAAGCTAAAACCTGATTTTCTGATAGCATACCCAACTAATAACCAACCATATTTAAATTTATAAAAGGCAGATACTTTATTATGAGTCTGCCCTCCTAGCGCTTTTGGTATAGCTACTTCTTGTAATCCTTGATCTTTATCTTCCTGTAAAATTAAATCATCAAAAAATTGAGGAACTCCAGGGTCAGTAACATGCTTTGCTAAGAGATGAGGAACATGCTCTTGAGGGATTACAATTTCATTTGCATTAGCCCTTTGGAGGTGAGAAACATTATCAGAGTTAATCACATGAACAACAACATTACAAGATTCTGAAATTGACTTAGCAGTCAGGCATGTTAAAACGGCTTTATCTTCAGCAGGTTCTTCATGTGGCAACAAACCTGAGCTATCTGGTAAGATCATCAAGGTCTCAGCCTTTTCTATAAAAGCTTTTTTAAGAACTGATTCTTGTGTACAATTTTCAGAGATATGTGTTATATCTAATCTTTCAAAATTACCACTATGCCTTTGGATCGTTTCTGTTTCTGTTTCATTTATAAGAATAATAATAGGATTAGCATCTTTGTTGTCTTCAATAATCTTTAGAATACCTGGAACTGTACTATTCCAACCTGCAATTATTAGATGCTTGCTAAATTTATTTTCATCCAAGTTTTCATCTCCTTTTAATTTTTGGGCAACCAGCACAGAAGCGACAGCTCCTCCAAGTAATGTAACAACACCAAAATTCAATAACATTATAATGATGGTAAGAAATTTTCCTAGATGTGTAACTGGACTTACATCACCGTACCCAACAGTAGTAAATGTAACTATTGCCCACCAAAAAGTATGGAAAAAAGTATCTACCCAATTAGGTTCATCACCACCAAAAATAAAACTACCTTCTGTATGACCAGAAACGCTGTCTTTAAACATTTCATACTCAACAACCGTTAATGCCGAAGTTGAAATAATTATCAATACTAAAGACCAGATTGCATATCTAATTAGTTCATTTTCAGAATATGATGTTTTAATCTTCGGTATAATAGTATTGAACCAACTAGAAGATTCTTGGTTATATTCTGAAACTTCTTCTTCAACTTCTATGGATTGAATGGCCTCTATTTCAGGAATTTTATTTAGCTTATCATATAAATTCTTGTTTGCGTGAAGAACCTCTGTTAGCTTCGTATCCTTGACTTCTGAGGATTCAAGATCCTGATTGTTTAAGTTTGGTTTCATATTTAGTTTTTTTGACTAATTAGTACAGTAATATTATTTGTCGCTATAATAGGACCATAATTACTACAAAAAAAAATTATATGCAATTTAACTATGATATTCTTGAATTGATTTCACTTCTATTCTTTTTGAATCAAGTCTTATAGATCTAACAACAGCACCTGCACCTGAAAGAGTTGTTATTGCTAAGATATTTTTTTGTATACAAGTTCTTCCAATAGACTCTTCGTCATATCTTGCTCGCGCACCCATGGGTGTATTGATCACAAGTTGAACATTATCATTTTTAATTTCATCAACAATATTCGGTCTACCTTCGCCAACTTTGAAAACTGAAGATGCTCTTATACCATTTTTTTGAAGTTCTTTTTTAGTACCTGAAGTTGCTATTATATGAAAACCAATCTCAGCTAAATCTCTAGCTATCGGTATTATATCTAACTTATCTTTTTCGTTTACGGATATAAATACATTTCCATTTACAGGGATTCTATTTCCAGCACTAATCAGAGCCCTTCTAAAGGATTCACCTAAAGTTTCAGAGATCCCCATAACCTCTCCTGTTGATTTCATTTCAGGGCTAAGAAAAATTGATTCCTCAGGGAATTTATTAAATGGGAGGACAGCTTCTTTAACTGCAGTATATGGATTATTATCCCATGGTTTTAAATCAAATTTAGATAGGGAGACACCCAAAGCAAGCTGAGAAGCTATTCTAGCAAGAGGAGTATTCGTAGTTTTACTTACAAACGGAATTGTACGACTCGCCCTTGGATTTACCTCCAGAACAAAAACTTCACCATCTTTGTAAGCAAATTGTAAATTAATTAAACCTTTAACATCCAACCTCATTGCAAGTGAAGTTGTGATGCTTAATATTTTATCTAATGCTTCAGTCCTTATATTAAATGGAGGTAATACACAAGCAGAATCACCTGAATGGATTCCAGCCTCTTCTATATGCTGCATAATTGCTCCGATGTGAACAGTTGATCCATCAGATAAGGCATCTACATCAAATTCAAAAGCATCTTCTAAAAATTCATCTATCAATATTGGGTGGCCAGCTGTCACATCAGCAGAACGTGATATATAATCAATTAATTGACGTTTTGAATACACAATTTCCATTGCTCTTCCGCCAAGAACATAGCTTGGACGAGCAAGGACGGGGTAACCAATTTTGTCTGCAACCTTAATTACTTCCTCAAGAGTTTTCCCAGTTCCATATTTTGGGCAAAGAATCTTCAATTCTTTAAGAATTTTTCCAAATTTTTCTCTATCTTCTGCCAAGTCAATATTCTTAGGAGAGGTTCCTATTATAGGCGCACCGGCCTTAAGCAACCTATCTGCTATCTTTAGTGGGGTTTGTCCACCAAATTGGACTAAAACGCCGTCAGGCTTTTCAAATTCAATAATATTTAATACATCCTCATATGTTACAGGTTCAAAATATAGTCTATCAACTAGGTCAAAATCAGTACTAACCGTTTCGGGATTACAATTGATCATTATTGTTTTTACATTTTGATCTCTAAGCCCATATACAGCTTGCACACAACAATAATCAAACTCAATTCCTTGACCTATTCTATTAGGACCTCCACCTAAGATTATAACTTTTTTCCCTGCAAGGGGTTTTATTTCATTTTCATGATCATAAGAGGAATAGCAATAAGGTGTCTTTGCTACAAATTCTGCTGCGCAAGTATCTACGACTTTGAAAGAGGGCCTTATCAATTCCTTCTCTCTTTCTAATCTGATTTTATTTTCAGATGTATTGAAAAGTCTACTAATCTGAACGTCAGAGAAACCATTTACTTTTAAAGCTCTTAAAGAGTCTTTTTTTGAGATTTCAGTTAAGCTCTTTATTTGATCTAAAAACCATGGATCAATTTTTGTAAGATGATGGATATCTTCAACTGATTCGCCACTTAAGAATGCTTCTCGAACTTTTAATAACCTAAAACTAGTAGCAAACCTTAATGTGGACATATTAAGTGATTTAGACCTTATCAAGTCAGGATCTTCTTGTAAACGATTTTTAGCTTCTAATCCGTCAAGCCCAACTTCTAAAGATCTAAATGCTTTTTGTATAGACTCTTTAAATGTTCTTCCAATTGCCATAACTTCACCAACGCTTTGCATTTGAACTCCCAAATGACCTGATGCAGATGGAAATTTTTCAAAATCAAATCTTGGTATTTTTGTAACTACATAATCTAAAGAGGGTTCAAATGCGGCTAAAGTTTTTCCTGTAATTTCATTTTTCAATTCATCTAATTTATAACCGACAGCTAGCTTAGCGGCAACCTTGGCAATAGGGAACCCTGTCGCTTTAGAAGCGAGGGCTGATGATCTACTCACCCTTGGATTCATTTCAATGATTATACATCTCCCATCTTCAGGATTAACAGCAAACTGGACATTTGAACCACCAGTTTCAACGCCGATTGTTCTCAAACATAAAATTGACCAGTTTCTCATTTTCTGTAATTCTTTATCAGAAAGTGTCATAGATGGCGCAACAGTAATAGAATCACCCGTATGAATACCCATGGGATCAATATTCTCAATTGAACAAATTATTATAGTATTATCTGAGCTATCACGAATTACCTCAAGCTCAAATTCTTTCCAGCCAAGCAAAGACTCTTCAATTAAAACTTCTTTAATGGGGCTAGCATTTAACCCTTTTTCTACCAGTTCTTGAAACTCTTCATTATTGTATGCGACTGCGCCTCCAGTACCGCCTAAGGTAAAAGAAGGTCTAATAATCATTGGGAATTTAATATCTGTTAATAAAAGCTCGGCCTCCTCCCATGAATGAACAAAACCTCCTTGAGCAGTATCAATCCCCACATTATCCATTTCTTTTTTAAACCGCTCTCGATCTTCAGCTTTTTCAATTGCTTCTATCTGAGCACCAATTAATTTGACATTATATTTTTTTAATATACCTCGTTTATCTAGCTCAATAGCTAGATTTAAGGCTGTTTGGCCTCCAACGGTTGGAAGTATTGAATCAGGTTTTTCTTTTATTATTATTGCTTCAAGAAAATCTACAGTCAAGGGCTCTATGTAGGTAGCATCAGCTAATTCTGGGTCTGTCATAATAGTTGCGGGATTTGAGTTTATAAGCACAACTCGATATCCTTCTTCTTTTAATGCTCTAGCCGCTTGTGTTCCAGAATAATCAAATTCACATGCCTGGCCTATTACTATTGGACCTGCACCTATAATTAAAATAGTTTTTATATCTTTTCTCTTAGGCATTTTTCATTAATTCTGTGAAATTTTGAAAAAGATATCGACTATCATGTGGCCCTGGACTTGACTCAGGATGATATTGTACAGAGAAAGCTTTTAAACTTTGTGATTCTAAACCTGCAGAGGTACCATCATTTAAATTTATATGGGTTGTCTTCACATTATCAGGTAAACTATCTAAGGAAACGGAAAAACCATGATTCTGGCTCGTAATTTCAACCATACCTGTTATTAAGTTTTTGACAGGATGGTTTATGCCCCTATGTCCAAACTTTAGTTTATAAGTTTTAGCTCCTAAAGCTAATGCTAAAATTTGATGCCCGAGGCAAATTCCAAATATTGGATATTTACCTAAAATTTTTTTTACTAAATCGATAGCATAAGAAACCGCTGATGGATCTCCCGGTCCGTTTGATAAAAAGACACCATCTGGAGAAAAATTTAATATTTCTTCATATGAAGTATTTGCTGGAAAAACTTCGATATTGCAATCATTCTCACTTAATAGACGAAGTATATTAGTTTTTATACCAAAATCAATTGCTGCAACTCTAAAAGTTTTTTTATCATTATTTTCATAAGTAAATCGATTGTTGCACGTCACTTTTTTTGCTAGGTCTAGACCAGACATACTTGGGCTTTCAGACAGCTTTTCTTTTAGCGAATTGATATCCATATCCTTCGCAGAGATAATTCCATTCATTGACCCATTATCTCTTATATGCCTTGTTAAGGACCTAGTGTCAACCCCTTGAATTCCAACAATGTTATTATTTTTTAAATAATTACCAATTGAACCTTTTGACCTCCAATTTGATGGAGCAATCGTTTCTTCTTTTATTATAAATCCTGCAACCTGAATTCTGTCTGATTCAATATCTTCATCATTAATTCCATAGTTACCAATATGTGGAGCTGTCATGGTTACTATTTGTTGAGAGTATGATGGGTCGGTTAAAATTTCTTGATAACCCGTCATCCCAGTATTAAAACAAACTTCGCCAACAACCTCACCGATTAAACCAAAAGAAAAACCTTTAAAAACTCTTCCATCTTCTAAAAGTAATAAAGCTTTCTTCATAAAATTATTTTATTGTTATCAAAGTTTATGCGAAATTTGTAAGAGTATTTTTATAGAGGACGAAAAAAAAATATGACATTAAATTTCAAAATTAGATTTGAGAAGACTTTAAATGAGCGTAGATAAAAATTTGCAAATATGTATTTAATTTATTTTAAAAGAACTAACACTTTACAATTAGTTAATAAACCAAACTTTTTTTCTGCATCTCTGATTTTATCAGCATCAAAATTTGAAACTGTTAAATTGACAGTATCATCACTTGAAACAGCCTCAATAAAAATCGGATTACTCCCCACTCGTCTTGCAACATTACCATCTTTGATTGAGTGAGCATATCCTATCGGCCCTCTATTTACTGACCGAGACCTTGTGTAATGTCTTGGCCCGTACACCAACTTATCCGCTTCATTAAATACTTTTGGTACCATTGCTGGAACATGATAAATATTTCTTGCATCAATAACAATTCCAGATATTCTTTCAGATTTAGGAACTGAGTTCTTAGTCATCAAAAATGTCGTCTCAGAAATATTTTCATTTAAATATCCACTTGCGTCTATTAAAATTTCAGCTAGCCCTGACATTTTCACAGCAAGAGCAATCACAACTTCTTTTTTTTCTAAATATTCAATTTCCCCTTGTTGATATGCACTTTCAACCAGAGACCTAATTCTATTTTCTGTTAAATAATCACCCCGCATCAATTCTCCAACAGTACGACTATCGAAGTTGACAAGTTTTACAAGGTCTAGTAAATTTTCCCTCGCTAAGGCTCTGGCCTCCCCTTTTGAAATCTTTAAATTTTTCTCGATAATTTCCAGGTCTCCGCTTTTAGATCTGCGTTCTAAAATCGAGGAGGTTCCTCTAGCTAGAATTATTCTATTTTTATAATCGATGAAACCGTATTCTGTTGTTAACAGAGAAGATTTAGGAGATTCAACACCAAAAATGAGTGTGAAAAAAATTTGATAACTTATTAGATGCTTAAGCATATAACCTCTTTATAGTATCCTATGTCTATTTCTAAAGGTAAGTTAGTAAAACTGAATTAAAGAACTAAATTAAAGTTTTCTTTAAAAGATAATCATTTTCATTAAAAAAGGGTAAAATCCATTAATTAAAAATAGTATTTTTAAAGTATTCAATAATAATTTAATAGTCTCATATTATGATCATTAAAAAAATCTTTTTAATAATATTTCTTAGTTCAGTGTCTTTTAGTAATGAAAGGTTTAATGATGCTCAAATTATAGTAATGCTGAAAGAATATTTTAAAGGAACCCCTAATGCTCCAACCTTACTGGGTCACAGGTTTTATCAAAATCGAAATAATAGGGTTATTCAACTAGAAATAGATACAAATTTGGAAGAAATTAATGAATCATTACTCTTCAGCTTCAAAGCAATGAGCTTAATAACAAATGTAGCAAATAAGAGATTTAGCCAAGGAATTCTGGTACTGCATACTGGAACAAACAACCAACCTGTTATTGCAGAAACAGATATTAAATGCGCTCAACAATTTTTTATTTATGAAGATATGGGCGAAAAAAAGTGGCGTAAAAATTGTTTGTCTATGAAACATAACTAATTATGAAAATTATTTTAAAAGCTGCTCTTTTTGTATCTTTAATAATTTGTGCTCAGATTGAGAATCAAGTAAGAGATGATAATCCCGGTTTATTCAAGAATCAAAGAGTTTTTCATATTCCACCAAAACCATTATTTAAAGATAGAATACATAAATTAAATTTCATTACAGACATACCAACAGATTCAATAATTACATCTAGCTTATTTTTTAAAACAAATCTAATGGATTATTATCAAGAAATACAGCTTTTAGAAAAATCTGGGTTATTTAGCTTTGTTTATAATCCAAAAAAATATCCGGGAAAACGTCTACAGTATTACTTTATAATTAAAACAATTGAAAATTTATTTGGAGTCCCAATTAATGATAAAGGAGAATTACAACCGGTTGATAAACTTCTTATAAATCCAAAAGAGTACTTTAACCAACAGCGCAGATTAAATAAATGAAGTCCTTTGATCGTATAAAAGAATTAAGGGGAATAATCTCTGAACATAATTTCAAATATTATATTTTAGATGATCCTATAATTTCAGATTCAGAATACGACTTACTCTTTAGAGAACTTGAAAAACTCGAAAGTATTAATAAAAGTTTCATAAGTTCTGATTCACCAACTCAAAGAGTTGGCTCAAAACCAAGTTCTAAATTTGAAGTTGTACAGCATAGACTTCCAATGCTCTCTTTAGCAAATGCCATGGATGATGAGGAACTAACTCAATTTAATGAACGAATAAAAAAAAGGTTAAATATAAACAGCTTTGAATATATTGCCGAACCAAAACTTGATGGGCTTGGGGTTGAATTAATCTATGAAAAAGGATTGTTCGTAAAAGGTTCTACCAGAGGAGATGGTCTTAATGGTGAAGACGTAACTCTCAACTTAAGAACGATAAAGTCTCTTCCTCTTAAACTCCGTAATTCTGAAAAAAGTATTCCAGATCTTTTAGAGGTTCGTGGTGAAGTTTTTATACGTAAATATGACTTTAATAGCATGAATAAGTCTCAATTAAAGAATAATAAACCCGTTTTTGTTAATCCTCGAAATGCAGCAGCTGGTAGTTTGCGTCAACTAGACCCATCGATTACAGCTACGAGACCTCTCTCAATCTATTTGTATGAGGCCGGTGTAATTGAAGGAGCAACTTTTAATAACCATATCACTTTTTTGATGGCATTAAAACTTTGGGGTTTACCGACAAATCCTTTAATTAAGAAAGTAAAGGGAGCCAAGGGGATAGTAGGATACCATAAAAATTTAGAGAAAAACAGAAATGCGATCCCATATGAGATTGATGGTTCTGTCTTAAAAGTAAATGACTATCAACTTAGAAATGAACTAGGTACAAGGAGTAGGTCACCACGATGGGCAATAGCTGGAAAATTTAAAGCTCAACAAGCAACAACAATAGTGAGAAATATCAATATTCAAGTTGGTCGTACAGGCGCTCTAACTCCTGTGGCGAGTTTAGAACCTGTGTTTATCGCTGGTGTTACTGTTTCTAATGCAACTTTACATAATCAAGATGAAATAGATAGAAAAGATATTAGAATAGGAGATACTGTCATAGTTGAACGAGCTGGTGATGTTATTCCAAAAATTATTAAATCAATCTCTGAAAAGAGAACAAAAAATTCAGTGCCATTTAAAATTCCAAAGGTTTGCCCCGATTGTAATTCACAAGCTTATCTTAACAAAGATGAAGCTGTTTGGAGATGTCCTAATACTTCTTGCATCAGCCAAATAAAAGGACGGATACAGCATTTTTGTTCTAGAAAGGCGATGGATATCGATGGACTTGGTGAAAAAATAATTGACCAACTAGTAGAACAAAACTTAATTGACTCCATCTCCGGAATTTATTCTCTGGTTAAAGAGGATTTACTGAAGCTAGAAAGATTTGGTGAGAAATCAGTAAAAAACATGCTAGAATCTATTGAGAAATCAAAAAAAACTACTTTTTCTAAATTTATATTTGCATTAGGAATACGAAACGTTGGCGAACACATTTCTAAGCTACTAGAAAAATATTTTCAAGGGAACCTAGAAAAATTTATGAATTGTTCAAAAGAAGAAATCGAATCAATCGACGGAGTTGGGATTATAGTTTCAAATAATATTGAGAGATTTTGGCATGAAAAAACTAATATTAGAATTGTCAGAGAATGTATTAACTCTGGAATAAAATTAAATTATCAAGGTAATGAAGAGGGGCATCACCTAAATGGAAAAACTTTTGTTTTTACAGGGACATTAGATAAACTGAACAGATCTACTGCAACGAGAACTGTAGAATCCTGGGGCGCAAAAGCTTCCGGATCTGTAAGTAAAAAAACTGATTATTTGATTGCTGGACCTGGGGCAGGCTCAAAATTGGAAAAAGCAAAAAAATTAAATATAAAAATTCTTACCGAACCAGAATTTTTAAAAATGGCAGGTTATATTGAAAATTAAGCTTTTAATACTTTTTCTCTTAACTATAAATAGATTGATCTCCTCAGATATTTCTATTCAGAAAATTGCAGATGTGCCATCAAAATCTTTATATGTCACTCAACCAAGGAATGAAAAAGACTTATTATTTGTTTTGAATCAAAAAGGAAAAATTTTTATCGTCAAAAATAATAAAACTTTAAAAAAACCCTTTTTGGATATATCAGATAGAGTACATGGATCCTTGACTCCAGGAAGCGAAGAGGGGTTACTTGGGCTAGCATTTCATCCAAAATATCAAGAAAATGGACATTTCTATGTTAATTATGTAAATAAAAATGATTCTTCAATTGTTTCTCAGTTTTCAGTAAGTATTGACCCTATGACTGCAGATCCAGCTTCTGAAAAAATAATATTAAAAGTTGATCAGCCTTTTGGAAATCATAATGGTGGCCATTTAGCATTCGGCCCCAAAGATAATATGCTTTACATCGGCTTCGGTGATGGAGGTAGTTCTGGAGATCCACTTAATAACTCTCAAGATTTAAATACTTTTTTAGGATCTATCCTAAGAATTGATGTTGATAATGGAAGTCCTTACCAAATTCCACCTGATAACCCTTTTTTTGGGGAAAAAGGTAAAAAAGGAGAAATATTTTGTTACGGCCTTCGTAACCCGTGGAGATTTTCTTTTGACAGAGAGACCAATGATTTGCTAATTGGCGACGTAGGACAAAATAAATGGGAAGAGGTAAATTGGAATACGTGGAATGAAGCAAATGGTGCAAATTATGGCTGGAAAATAATGGAAGCGGATCACTGTTTTAATCCAGAAGATTTTTGTGATACTTCCGGACTTTCTATGCCAATACATACATATCCAAATAATGCTGCTTATATGAGGATTTTAATGGGGATGGACGAATCTGAAGCAACTGGATGCTCCGTAACCGGAGGGTATGTTTACCGCGGAAGTAAAAAGTCCTCTTTCTGGGGAACGTATATTTTTGGAGACTACTGCACGGGTCGGATATGGGCTTTTAACTATGATAATGGGAAGGTTTCTAATTTTCAAAATATTAGAAAAAAATTAAAAAAAAATAGTGAAGATTTACCTTTATTTATCTCCTCTTTTGGTGAAGACAGTTCTGGCGAACTCTATGTAGTAGATTACCTAGGGTCTATCTATAAATTTATTATGCGTGATCAAAAAGATTTTTAAAATAATTCGAATAAAAAAAGGTTTAAAAGGTTTTATATTATTATTTGTTCAGTAGCATAAAACTCTTCAGAGAAATCCCTAAAATAGAAAATAAAACTTTAAATAAATTATGAGTGATTTAGCAATAGAAATACGAGGACTAACCAAATCTTACAAAGATGTAAATGCGTTAAAAGGTGTTGATGTTTTAATAAAAAAAGGGGAGTTTTTTGGGTTACTTGGTCCAAATGGTGCTGGAAAGACAACTACAATTAATATTCTAACTGGTCTAGTCTTTCGAGATCAAGGTATAACTAATGTTTTTGGAAAAGATACGGTTAAAGACTTCAGGTTTACTCGTTCTAAAATTGGAATTGCAGCACAAGAATTTTCAGTAGATTGGTTTTTTTCTGTCGAGCAACTATTATTTTTTCATGCAGGGTATTACGGTATCAGAAAAAAAGATGCTCACCCAAGAATCGAATCTCTTTTGTATCGCCTTGGGCTTTCTAAAAAAAGGAATTCTAAATTGAGACAACTATCCGGAGGAATGAAAAGACGTTTCCAAATTGCAAAAGCATTGGTGCATGATCCTGATATTATAATCTTAGATGAACCTACAGCAGGAGTTGATGTTGAACTGAGAAGGGATCTCTGGGAATATTTAAAAGAGTTACACTCCAGCGGAAAGACCATATTATTAACCACTCATTATATTGAAGAGGCGGAACTTCTTTGTGAGAATGTAGCAATTATTGATCAAGGAAAAATTTTAAAAGAAGGATCTCCTAAAAATCTCACTAAAAAATTTGGTTCTGCAGGTATATCTGTAGAAGTCTTAAAAATCAATAAAGAAATAGAGACTACATTGAAGAATTATAAATATTCAATTGAAGGAAACACAATAAATTTTTCTGTAAAAGATCCAGACATCTTATTACCTGAAATTATTCAGGTTCTAACAAATTCAGGTATAAAAATTCGGAAAATTGAATCCACAAAATCATCTCTTGAAGATGTTTTTTTAGATTTAACAGGCAAAAGGTTGAATGGATGAATTGGATTGGATTAAAAACGTTAATATTCCGAGAAGTCGGCCGATTTTTTTCTGTTTATAGACAAACGGTTTTACCAGGTTTAATAACCTCAGGTCTATATATTGCTATTTTTGGATTTACTTTAGAACAGCGTATTTCAGAAATCCAAGGAGTTTCATATACCCTTTTTATCTTACCTGGGTTAATTATGATGAATACTCTTACAAATGCAACATCGAATACATCTTCCTCTATTTTACAAATGAAGCTCTTACAACAATTACCAGATTTACTTACAGCTCCCTTATCAGGGATAGAAATTGCATTAGCCTATATAATAGGAGGAGCGGTCAGAGGTCTAGTAAATGGTTTACTAGTTTTACTTCTTGGCGTAGTATTTGTTGGAATGCCTGTTTATGATCCTATTGGCACAATTTTGTTTATCTTTCTAGTTTCATGGGCTTTTTCAAGTATGGGTTTACTTCTTGGTCAAGTTGCTGAAAGCTGGGACCAGTTAGCAATGATGCAAAACTTTTTTTTAACCCCATTAAGTTTTTTAGGCGGTATTTTTTACTCAATTAATATGCTTCCTGAATGGGCTCAAGCGTTGAGTTATATAAACCCTATTTATTACATGATTAACGGTATACGATATACAATATTAGGCATCAGTGATTCCTCTGTTTTTGTTAGTTTTGTTATGGCTATTTTTCTAACAATTATTTTTACTGTTTCTGCAATTGCTCTAATGCAGAGCGGAAAGAAGATAAAATATTGAAAAATATGATAGCCAATATGACCTCTGAGATAAGCCCTTCATTTGATGATTCTGATTATTTAAATAGTCAAATTAGTACTTCATATTTAAAAAGAAAAAAATTCAAAGCTACAACTTCTGTTGGCTACAATACCTCAAAAGCAGTTAACATAAAAATATAATGATTAGAAATATTCCTCTATTTTTAGTTTTTATCAGTACTATCTTCCCGATAAAGGGCCAAATTGATACTAGCTTGACTCTAGAAAAAAAAAAACTAGTCATTCTCCCCTCTCAAAATAAAAAAACTGATGATATAGCTGATAAACTTTTATCTATTATATCTTCACAGGCATCATCTATTGGGAGATTTGAAATAATAGATAGAAATATTGTGGATGATATTCTCAGAGAGCAAAAATTTCAATTATCTGGATCTGTTTTAGATAAAGATATTATTGCTATAGGTGAATTAGCAGCAGCAGAAGAAGCTTTAATATTAGAAATTATACATTTTGGTCAAAAGGGTGTTCCTCTTGAAAAGAAAAATAGAGAGGATAAGTCAGAAGAAGATGATGACGAAACATTATTTTCATGGTTTGTAAAAACAACTGTTAAAGCTGCAATAGAAGAAAAGAAAACTGTTGATACATTGAGCATTGGACTTCAATTAAGAAATAACATACAAACTATAATTGAGGCAAATATTAAGTTTATAAATATTGAAAGCGGAACATTATTAAAATCAATACCCATTTCAGCTTCATACACTGGTGGAAATAAAGATGCTTCTCTCCTTAAAGTATTAAACAGCTTAACCAGCCAAGTCAGATGGAAGCTTAAAGATATCTATATGATTAATAGCGAGATCATTGAGATAGAGAAACGAAATGTGACAATATTTTCTGGAGAAAACTTAGGATTAAAAAAAGGTGACATCTTTGAAATAAGCTCCTCAGACCAGTTGAAAAACTATAAAGGAAAGGATATCACAATACCCGGAAAAGCCAAAGGTCTTATGAGAATAGTCAATGTTGGTCCAGATGCAAGTATTGGAAAGATTATTAGAAAATGGAAGAATATTAATCCTGGAGATAAGGCTTATGAGTTAAAAAAAGCGCCGAAGGTAACATCTCTTAACTTTGCTTTATCAAGAGAAACTAAATATGAACTATCTGGAAAATTTATATTTAACACTTTTAGTGATCTATCGCCAAGTATAAATGGATACCTTGGCTTTATAAAAGATTCTAGAAACGAAATGAACGGATATTTAGGGTTTGGTACAAATCTTGAATATAGACTTCTCTCAATATTTGGAACAACATATTCAACATCTCTTGAATTACCAGCTCTATTTTCTTTTAGAAATGATGATAAAGGTCATAATGTTGCTTCTTTTTTATCAGCTCCAACAATTAACTTTAATATAGCTATTCAAATTTCACCATATCGTGATTTAGTTTTATCAACAAAGTATACTTTTACACAAATACATGGGCCTTGGCAGTGGCAAAAAAGCACTGGAGAACTCAACAAGGAAGGGAATAATATTACTGAAACAGAGCCAGCCGTTTGGGAAAGAGCAGAACCAAAATTCAGTCTACCCGGTCTTTACTTTTCAATTGGAATACGAAGAATCAGTTTTTAATTAGTTAGAATGGATTTATCAGAGTTAATTGGAAATACGGATTTGGAGTAACATTATTTCTATAATCTTCTACTGACTGAGCCCATCCATAACTAAACGTTAAAACAGGTAACGTTGTAAGAAGTATCGAAAATCTAAGCTCCGCACCTGCTTGGATAATAAGTTTTTGACGTTTATCACCTAGAGTCCATGCATCTGCAAAATCTGAAATTAGTGCAACCGTTGGCCTTCCAAAATTGATAAATTTTAAAACCTCAACAACATTTAAGGGGAGCACTGGAGCTCTTAATTCTACTGAACCCATATAAGCATTTTTACCCTTTCTTGGTTTTCCATTATAACCTCTCGGAGACATATATTCACGACCAGGAGTCTGGGAGCCCATCAAATAAAAATTCGAGATATTAAATATCCCTAATTCCTCTTGATTCGGGAAATCATTTCCATGTATTGATTCAAAGCGATGACGCGTATATAGAGAAAACGGTCCTAACTTTTTATTTATATAAAGATCTAAATCAATTTTCATATAATCAAAATTTCCATATTTAAGAGTTCTTTTTATTTTTGTATTAACTCCATACCCTTGATCTGGATTATAAAAATTTTTAGCGTGACTTCTTTTATTTACAAAAAGATAACCTAAATTTAAACTACTTTCTTTTCCAGCTTGTGGATCATCAAAATTTTTATTTGATGGCCCTTCAGAAACAATCTGAACCCTTCTGTTTACAATTTGGAGAGAATAATTTATTATATGGTTTGCAGATAGAGATCGTCCAAAATTATATGGAATCTTTCCCCATAATGTAACCCCATTAAAAAATTCTAATAGTGATTCGTTTTTATTATATAACTGAAAATTGAAATTTGCATTATCATAATAATCAAAGCCCCAAAAGCCCTTATATAGGAAACCTGTACTATTTTGGTATTGAAAAAATATGCTCGTATTTTTTTTATAATCGCTCAGCAATACAGTTGAGAATGTGTGCCGCCCAAGAGCATCTGTGTATAAACTATTATAAAACAGACTCCCAAAGTCAGGAACAATTAAAGTACCTACATGTTTCATATTCTTATGAAAAGAGTAACTTGAATTTTCTAAGATTTTAGCCGGATTATCATAGACTATTTTTTTTATCTGTTTGTCCGGTTTTTTTTGTACCCACGAAGAAAAAACAGGGTTCAATATCGTTTTGTTTTTTTTAGCTATTCTTCCTGGTTTTATAGAAACAATTTTTGAATTATGAACAGTATTGATAGTTCTTGCTAATATTGTATTGCTTCTTTTATCCCATTGTGTCGCAAGAACAATATCTCCAATATCTGTATTTTGAATAATTTTTTTTGTATCAATATTATATGTGAAAAGGTTTGGTGTTAAATCATACAGACCGGTGAAAGATAGGCTTTTACCATTATTGACCCAAATCGGATTATAATCAGGCTCTATTGAATTTGTGATTTGACTTATTTCTTTTGATGCTAAATCAAAAATAAATATATCCATCCATCCTCGTGAATTTGAATATGAAAAAGAAATGCGCTTCCCGTCTGGGCTCCATGCAGGTGTAATAATTTGAACATCGCCTTCAAAATTAGTTATTTGCTTTTTGTTTGTTCCATCAATTTTCATTGTGAATAATTGCGTAGTTGAATTTGAATGTGCGATAAATAAGATACTCTTACCATCAGGCGAAAACTTCGGATAATTAGCTCTCATAGAATTGGTTAAAAAAACCATTTTTTTTCTTTTTAAATCATATTTGCATATGTCAAGAAGTAGGCTTTGATTCTCTCCATAATGATACTTTGGATAAATAATTAAATTATCATCTGGCGATATATCTAAATTTGGAATTAATTCGCCAAAAATTCCGTTGTCTATCTCTTTTAAGTTCCATATTGATTCTGGCTTTTTTATTTTTTTCTTGTTCGATTTTTTTTTACTTTTTTTTAGTTTCTTCTTATAAATTTTGTTCTCTTTTAATGTATCTCTTGTGGCTAAAATTATAGATTTCCTCCTCTGACCTTTAGACACTTTACCAATTACAACTAAACGTAATGAGTCTGAAAAATAATCAAAAAATTCAATGCCATTTCCTGGAAGTTTTGTTTCAATTCCAATATCTGATATTGACTCTTTTTGAACACGGTTCCCATAATAGTATGTATTCATGTGAACTCGCCAATCTTCATTAAATTGCTTTAAGTTTATACCCACAAACTTTTTGAAAGAATCTTCAAAGTTTAATAAACCTAATTTATTTCGGTAGTTTAAAATTTTAGTAATTGTGGTATCACCATATTTGTCTGCCAAGTATAAACTTTTTGAAAAACCATCATTGTGAGGATCTTTTATTTTATGAATTGTATTTTTTAAGACATGGCTCTTATGTGATATATCAAATCTAAATGGTCTCCATTTTTCAGTATAATACTCAGCTAAACCTTCTGCCACCCATGCGGGTGTGCCAGAATACAAAATATCCATAGGCCGAGGAACCCACCAGGGTCCTTTTATTGTGTTAAAATACACTAAATGTTGTAGTTCATGTGCTAATACCGTCCTTAGCCATTTTTCATCGCCGCTCCATAGCGCAGCATCATTTTGATCAACCCAAATGATTGTATAATTTGCAGGTAAGGCAAATCCATTTAAAATTTCATCTTCTTCAGTAAAAGCGATTGAAAGACGTGGGAGTTCATCAATACCCATTTGCTCCATTAAAACAGGTCTTATTTGTTCAGCTATTGTCGCTCCTTGATGGGCAATTTTTTCTATTTTCTCGTAATAATGAATATCAAAATTTTCAGTTTTAAGCGTTTTCCATTTTATTTCACCATGTGTTCTTTGATTCATCATCCAAGCGCCCGTAGCACTTATTATTGTAAAGCTTAATAAAGTATTTATTATAATAATTTTAATGGGCTTCATAACCTGCTCAGATTTAATCTTTTTAAATCTATTTTTAATTGTTCAAATGTTGTGAATAAGAACGAGTTGATTCCAAATTTTTTTGCGGCAATTATATTTTCTGATAAATCATCAATAAAAAGTGCTTCATGAGTTCCAACGCCGGCCATTTCTGTTGCTATTTGATATATATCATAGCTTGGTTTTCTTTTTCCAACTTCGAATGAATAGACCGCTCCATCTATTAATGATGGAAATTCATATTGGTTTTCAATTTCATCCTGAATATGCTTAGGGTTAGTGTTTGACAACAACCATATCGAATAATTAGGTTTTAATAATTTTACTAACTCGACCGTTTTCTTTTCTTTACCAAGTAAAAGATTCCAAGCTTTCCAAAAATCTTTTTCCGTTAAATTAGATAATTCAGGTAATGATTTTTTATATTTAGAAAACCATTCATAATTAGAAATTTTACCTTTTTCATATTCATTATGAATATTTTCTGGGAATGACTCTTTTAGAATTTGAATTTTAACACCTGTAGATCTGCTAATATATTCAAAAGTTCTATCAGGATGAATATTTATCAATACACCCCCTATATCAAAAAAAATTGCTTTAATCATGGTGATACTTTTTATTTTAAATAATAATTATATTTTTTATTTTTCCGTGGAACTCACATCCAAATTTACCCATTATCCTACAATCAAAAACCCCCTTTAAATCTATTATATGTACCTATGGATAATTTTAAACCAAAGCTTATATTAAATTTATTTCGCTTTATCTTTTAATTTAAGTTGTACTTTTGTTTTAATAGTGATTATCTCATGCAAAATTTTAAAAATTAGATACATCGGTACACTAATAATACCTACAACGGAAATAATTGCGAGCAATTCACTTTTTTCTGCCACATCTTCTAATTCTATATTTTTTGCTACCGAAAAAATAAAAGCTAGTAGTATGATGCGGCTAATCATGACCAAATCTACCCATCATTCCACAAACAAAAAACCTCACGAATTTGGGGCTAAAGTCACTAAATGCCACTAACACTTGGCAGAGGTAGAACTCCAAATAAACCAAAATAATGTTTACTCTCATCATTTTTCATATCAATAAATTCGTAAGAAGGTAAGAAAAACCAACCACTCCAAAGTTTAAATCTTGGTGTTAGTGGCATATTATCTCCTCGAATAAGTCCAAAACCTATACCAGGTTGAACTATACTTTCTAGTGCATGGGACTGTAAATCATAGTAAATATATCGTTCCCAACTTTTTTCAACTGATTTTTCAAGTTTTCTAAACCATTTATATCCAATAGTTAATCCAGTAGTAAATGGATACTCTTCTATCAATATTCCAAGTGTAATTTGGGCTGCACGATGAAGGTTACCCTTTGAATCAATTCCAATTTGAACTCCAGGACTAATGTACCACCCTTCCTGTGCAAGGACTTTAGAATTATAAGTCATAGCAAGAAATATGCAAATTAAAATTATTTTCCTCATGAATAAATCTACCCATTATCCCAAAAATAAAAACCCCCATGAATACGGGGCTGAATGTTTAATAAGGCTATAATTATAGTTAAGTACTCTTTTCACAAATATATATTTGCATGGTACTAGAATCATTCATTTTTGATCCGTTATAAGATCCTAGTTTTTCCATAATATTTAAACTAGAGTTCTCAAATAAAATATCCATTTCATGCGGGTAATACATTTTTTGTTTAAATGAATATTTTTCTTCTTGTAAAACACCATCAATCTCTAAATACCAAAAAAGAGTATTAATAGAACTATTTTCATCATAATTATTATTTTCCATAATTCTGCATTGTGAAGATTTATAGAGAAAAAAATCTGTTGCAGGATAAAGAGTTTTCTGATCTCGTATTAGAAAAGAGGGGTCGGGTAGGTATATTGATAATAAAAAAACACCATTATCTAACATATGGTTGGAAACACATTCTATAGTTTTTGCAGCATCTATATTAGTAAGATTATGAAGAAAGGAATTAAAACCAATGAAAACGAATTTAAATTTTTTTTTTAAATTAAAATCTCGCATATCATCTAAAAAAAACTCTCCTTTCCCTTTAAAACGACTTTGTGCAACCTTATTAAACTCTTTACTTAGATCAATCCCTGTATAGTCCAGTCCTTCTTCTAATATTACTTTTGACAAACGGCCAGTACCAGATGCTAGTTCTAGTACTGGGCCTCCAATTTTTTGACTGTATTTTGAAATGAATTTTTCATCCTGCATATATTTTGAATGAATAGCATCATAAAGCTCTGGATTATTATATATATTAATCAATAAAAAGTATGTATTTAGTTGACAATGACTAACTCTTTTGTTGTCTTATTTAAAATTTCACAATCATTATCACCAATAATTACATCATCTTCAATTCTGACACCGCCCCAGCCAGCTAAATAAATACCTGGCTCTATAGTCATTACGTTATTTTTTTCTAGTATCTGATCGCTTTGTGGACTAAATCTAGGTGAAGTATGTATTTCTAGCCCAAGCCCATGTCCTGTTCCGTGTGTATAGAACTCACTATACCCCATTTGATCAATATAATCTCGAGTGGCAAAATCAACATCTTTACAAGGAACACCTGCTTTTGCGATTTCACATCCTCTTTTTTGAGCTTCTTTTACAATTGCATAAATTTCTCTGTGTTTATCAGAAGCTTCTCCAACAACAGGAGTTCGAGTCATGTCCGCGTGATAACCACCATATTTTGCAGCTGCATCTATAACAATGAAATCACCTTTCCTAAATTCTCTGTCTGTTGGTATTGCATGAGGTAAAGCTCCATTGGGTCCAGTTGCCACAATGGGTGAATATGCTTCGCCTTCAGCATATTCTCTGTACTTTGACACCATTTCATTTGCAACCTGTTTTTCAGTAAACCCCGGTCTTAACATTGGGATTATTTCTTCATAAACTTTATCGGTTATCTCAACTGCTGTACGGATACATTCTATTTCATAATTGTCTTTAACCGATGCCAAATCTTCTAGAATCATAGAAGTATTTTCCCATGATGTTCCTGAAAAAAGGGCCAACATGTTTTCATATTGATCAAAACTCATATGACTACCTTCAAATGCCAACTTTAATCCATCTGGATTTAATTTATTATTTTTGATTTGATTAAAATGTGAAGACATATCTAAATAACAATCAAAACCTTTGACTTGTTCTTTTGATTGCTCAATATACCTACCATCAGATATAAAGTATTGCCCCTCAGGCGTAACAAGGCAAGATGCCGCCGATCCTGTAAAGCCACATATATATTTAATGTTCGTCAAATTTGATATTAAAATTCCATCAAGTCCTTTTTTTTCTAAAACAGACTTTAATGCGCTTTGCCTCTTAGCGTAAATAGAATTGTTCATTTATTAATCCTTTTGTGAATTTTTAATAAGAGTTTGAATTGTCTCTCTTTCTAAAGATATTGATTCCAGGTTTTGACCTTTTATTTCTAAAGCATCCAAAACATCAAGGGCTTGGTCAAACAAACCTTGATTTTTTAATACTGAGACGAGAGTGAACGTTGCAAGCCTTGAACTAACCTTCAGAGGTTTACTAATCTCGTCTTCGGTTATTTTTATAGAAGATTTTTCTTCTTTCTTAGTTTGTTGAATTAATTTTTGTTTGTTTGAAGTTTTCTTCTTTTTTAATGCCTCTTTTTCCATAATTGGATCTTCAACTTTCTTTATGAAACTTTTTGCTATTTCGTGATCTGGATTTAGAGTCAAAACAAGCTTCCATGATTTCAAGAGCCTACTCGGTGCTCTCCCTAAAACAGTTTGTATTTCACAGAGCATCTGAGCGGCTGCTAAATGATTATTTGAATACATTAATACTTTTTCAAGTAATTTTTCAGCTTCTTTGTAGTCGCCCTCAATATTACTTACCTGCGCAAGAACAAATAGACCCGCTGAGTCATTTTTATGATGCTTTAAACCTATATCACATACTTTCCGTGCTCGTTTTAGATCATTTTTTTTTAAGTATATATCTGCTAGGACAGGAAATAGAACTGTATCAAAATGGTCAGCAAAATATAATTCTAATTCAATTTGATTTTTTAAATCCACACTAACGCCTATTCTGACTTACCCAATTTGATATATAATCGATCGTTTCTTGAACTGGCGTGCCTGGACCAAATAATTTCCCAACACCTTCATTTTCAAGGTTATCAATATCTTTTTGTGGAATAATTCCACCACCAACTAAAAGGACATCATTTAATTTTTTTTCTTTCATTAGACTTAAAACACTTTTAAAAATCGTATTATGAGCATTATTTAGACTTGAAAGAGCTATAACATCAGCATCTTCTTGAAGAGCTGCGTGAACAATCATTTCAGGCGTCTGTCTTAGTCCTAAATAGATCACTTCCATTCCGGCATCACGATAAGAAGACGCGAGTACTTTAATACCTCTGTCATGACCATCAAGTCCTGGCTTTCCCATAACAATTCTTATTTTACGTTCCATACAAGATTAAGTTAATTGCTTCGATAAAAAATTCATAATTAAGTTTAGTTAATTTTAAGATTCTAAAATAAACGTTGCTGGGCCATCATTTATTAATTTTACTTGCATCTCTTGACCAAAAACCCCAGATTGGACATTAATAAATTTTTGAAATTCTTTTATAAAAAAGTCATATAACTGAATTGAGTTATCTGGATTAGCCGCATTTAAAAAGCTCGGTCTTCTTCCTTTTTTTGTTTCTGCACATAATGTGAACTGACTTATAATTAGAACAGAACCATTTATATCTTTTACCGATAAATTCATTTTTTGATTAATATCATTGAATATTCTAAAGTTTAAAATTTTATCTATTATAAGAACTATATCTTCTTTGGAATCTTTTTTTTCAAAACCAACAAAAATGACTAGCCCAGATTTAATTTTTCCGACAATTTTACTTTTAATAGAAACATTTGATTCTTTACATCTCTGTAATAAGACTTTCAATGATTAATCGACCCACACATTTTCTTTCCCATATTTTCCTCTTAAAGTTTTGATAAAAGAACTTTCAGTTGTTACCATAATGTTATGGGCTATTATTTTAAGTGGCTTTGAAGACCCTTGATTTGGTAAATGAAATATCAAACGACAATTTCCCTCGTTTCTTCTAGATAAGTGCATTAATTCTTCAACATCATCACCTTCTACTTCACCTGATGGGAACTTAATATTTAATCTTTGAGACAACCTTTCCCTTACTTGGTCAACAGGAATTATTTCCTCAGAAATTATTTTTACATCTGAAAAATCAGAACTATCAGAGAGCTTTCCTTTAATAAAGACGACACTCCCTTCTTCAATTAAATTACCATATGATTTAAAGCAATCACTAAAAGAAATTACTTCAGCATGTCCACCTAAACAGTCCATATCAAAGAATGCCATTTCTCTATTTCTTCGATCAAATCGACGGACAATTCTAGTTATCATACCTCCAACTACAATTGTATCTTTTTTACTTAAGTCTTGTTGATCTTCAAATGTGATTGAGGTAAACTCTTCTAAATCTTCAGAATGCTCTAGTATTGGATGCCCCGAGACATAAAATCCGAGGACTTCTTTTTCCTTGGAAAGCGCATCTTTTTCCGACCACTCCGGTAACTCTTTCAATGTTGGGATTTTTATTAAATCTTCCTCAAGTCCTGCGCTACCGAACATATCTACTTGGTTTCGATTTGATTCATTTTGCATTTGCTGACCATATTTAATCGCATCATCAACAGCAGAAAATTTTTGGAACCTATTTCCTTCAATACTATCCATTGCCCCGGCCATTACAAGACTTTCTAATACTCTCTTATTTACTTTTTGCTGATCCACCCTTGCACACAAATCAAATATAGATTCATAGGGACCATTTTCTTTTCTTTCAAAGATAATGGTTTCCAAAGCTTTTGAACCAACGTTTTTAATAGCATTTAAGCCATACGAAATTGTAGTTTTATCAACTGGTCTAAAATCTTCATATGATATATTAATATTTGGAGGGACAACTTCTATCTTCATCTTCTTACATTCATTAATTAAAATAACTACTCTATCAATTATCCTCATTTCACTTGTAAGGTTCGCGCTCATGAATTCTGCAGTATGATGAACTTTTAACCATGCGGTTTGGTATGCGACATAAGCATATGCCGTTGAATGACTTTTATTAAAACCATATTGGGCAAATTTCTCTATCAAAGCAAAAATTTCTTCTGCTTTTTTCTTTTTTATATTCTTTTTTTCAGCTCCATTAACAAACTTAATTGCCAAATCTTCCATTAAAGACTTTATTTTTTTACCCATTGCTCTTCTCATAATATCAGCTTCAGCAAGAGTAAATCCAGCAACCTCATTTGCTATTTGCATAACCTGCTCTTGGTAAACTATGATACCATAAGTTTCATTTAATATTGGTTCCATGATAGGGTGTGGATAAGATATATTTTTAGTTCCATGCTTACGAGAGATAAAACTATCTATATTTTCCATAGGTCCCGGTCGATATAAAGCATTCATTGCGATTAAATCTTCAATCACAGTTGGTTTTAGTTTTTTTAAAAATTCTCTCATCCCTGAAGACTCAAATTGAAAAACGCCTATTGTATTCCCTTGTTCAAATAGCTTGTATACAGAAACATCATCCATCGGTATTTTTTCAATGTTAAGAGTCTCGCCTTTTCCTTGTATGAGTTTCACTGCTTTATCGATTACAGTTAAGTTTCTGAGGCCTAAAAAATCTAATTTAAGTAGGCCTATTTCTTCTAAGCCTTTCATATCATATTGACTTGTTACATCATTCGTAGAAGATTTATATAGCGGTACATAATCTGTTAATTCACCTGGGGAAATAACGACACCTGCTGCATGAATAGATGCATGCCTATGCATTCCTTCTAATACTTTAGAGTGAGACATTAACTCCTTAAAATCTCCTTCTGCCATTTTTGTGAGTTCGGGGCTTTTCTTTAGAGCTTTTTCAAGAGTTATATTTAATTCATTTGGAATAGCTTTAGCAATTTTATCAACTTCCCCAAAATTATAGCCCATTACACGACCGACATCACGCACAACTTGTTTAGCTTTCATTTTACCAAAAGTAATGATTTGAGTTACTGATTTTTCCCCATACTGATCCTTAATATAGTCAATCACTTCCCCTCTTCGTTCAATACAAAAATCAATATCAATATCAGGCATACTAATTCGTTCGGGGTTTAAAAAACGTTCAAAAAGTAAGTTATGTTTTAAGGGATCAATGCTTGTTATCCCTAGCGCATAGGAAACAATACTTCCTGCTGCTGAGCCTCTCCCTGGACCGACTGGGATGCTCAATTTTTTAGCATATTGAACAAAATCCGCGGTAATTAAAAAATATCCAGCAAAACCCATATTCTTTATCACCAAAAGTTCATGATCTATTCTTTTTTGAATTATCGGAGATAATTCACCATATAAAGATTCTGCTCCTGCTTTAGTTAATAGCTTTAAATAATCATCTGGGTTTTGCGTAGGTGCTCCAGCAGGTATTGGGAAATTTGGTAGATGGTATTCGCCCATCGGGATCTCTAAATCTATGCTATCAGATATCAGACGTGTATTCTCTATTGCATTTGGGAAATCCTTAAATAATTTGTGCATTTCATCTTGAGATTTAAAATAAAATTCTGGCGTAGCATATCGTAAACGATTGGGGTCACTTCTTTCTTTACCTGTCCCTAAACAAATATGAATATCATGGGCTTCCCAATGCTCTTTCCTTGAATAATGTGCATCATTAGTACAAACTAGAGGTAGATCTAACTCCTGGGCCAGTTTTTTCATATTTTTTAAATTAGCTTCTTCTTCTGGAATACCATGGTTTTGAATTTCCAAATAGTATCTTCCGGGAAATATTTCTGAAAAAGTAATAGCCGCTTTTTTAGCACCTATATAGTCACCTCTTAGCATTCTCTCTGGAACTTCACCTTTTAAGCAAGCAGACATACAAATCAACCCCTCGTTATACTCTCTTAGTAGATCTATATCCACACGGGGCCGATAATAAAACCCTTCCAAATAACCCGCGGTTACAAGCTTCATTAAATTTTTATAGCCAGTATAATTTTGAGCTAAAAGAATAAGGTGGTTGTTACCCCATCCATGTTCTGCTGTGGTCTTTTTTTCAAACCTGCTTCCCACGGCTACATAGATTTCACAGCCAATTATAGGTTTAATCCCAGCTTTTTTAGCAGCTTTATAATAAGGTAACACACTAAACATGTTTCCATGTTCTGTTAGAGCAACAGAATCCATATTTAGATCATCAATCGTGTTAACTAATTGGCTAACCTGTTGAGCACCATCTAGTAAGCTGTAATCAGAGTGATTGTGAAGATGAACAAATTCGGATTTCATAAGGTAGATCCCGTATAAATAGCTATTAAACCAATAAAAGTGCTAAATTTTAAAAGCTTAGCCGCTTTTTTAGCAGAAGTAATTCCTGGATTTTTAACCATTAAAAATACTATGAATCCCAAAGGAATCTCAACTCCTACAATTAAAAAAAACAAATACCATTCATTATATATTCCAATGATGTATGGAACTATAAAAACCAAACCAGAAATAAAACAAGTCGTTAAAACAAAAATTTTAGAGGTCTCCATACCATAATAAATAGGGAAAGTCTTTAAACCTAAAACTTTGTCGCCTTCAATATCAGCAATGTCTTTTATTAATTCTCTTAAAAAAGATAATAAAAAACATAAAATCATAGGAATAATCATTGGAGAAAATGAATTAAGTGCTGCTCCACAAAAGATAAAAGAAAGTCCTATTGTAAAAGCAACCGCAAGGTTACCAATAAGTGGGAGCTTTTTTAGATATGTTGTGTATAAAACCATTATTGGCATTGCAATAAAAATACCTATGATTTTAGCATTTTCATTTAACTTCATACATAATAGGCAGCCTATAATAAAAAATATTAGTGCCATATAAAAAGCAACTGATTTTTTCACATCTCCAACTGGAATTGGCCTGGAGGGTCTATTTATTAAGTCAATTTTGTAGTCTATAAAATCATTCAAAGCATTCGCACCTGAAGTAAACATCATAACAATAACAGCAAGAGTAAAAACAAGACTTATATTATTATCAGATTGAATAATTTTTGATGCTATTACAACAGATATACCGCTTGTTAATACATTTACAGGCCTTAAAAGAATAATATGTGACAAAAGTTTACGAGTAAACATTTTTTACTAGACCTTTACTATGAGAACTCTATCATCCCCATTATAGTCTTTTTTTAATGTTGTAAAATATCCCTGTTGTGAAAAAATATTTGAGACTTCTTCTGGGTGATTTTTTATTCCAACTTCTAGAATAACGTACCCGCCAGTTTTTACTAATTTCGAAGCAGTTTCAGAAAATTTTTTGTAGAATTTATATCCATCTTCATTATCCGTTAAAGCTATAGTAGGCTCATAATCTTTAACATTTTTTTCAAGGCCTTCTATCTCACCTTTTCCAATATAAGGAGGATTAGAAATAAATAAATCATATCTTATTTCTGGGCTTGATTTAAAAATATCCATTTTTGACAGATTAATATTTTTTACTTTAAACTTTGTTTTATTTTGAGTTGCTACTTTTAAAGCTTTTTGAGAAATATCAATAGCATGTATCTCAGCATCAGGTCTTTCTAAACCTAACGTTATTGCTATGCAACCAGAGCCGACACCAACCTCAAATATTTTTGGTTTATCTATTTTTTTTATCTTATCAAGAGCTATATCAATTAGCCTTTCTGTTTCAGGTCTTGGAATAAGTACCGAGCTATTTACAATGAAATCTCTCCCATAAAAATTGCATGTTTTTGTTATATATTGAAGTGGCTCATGATTAACTCTTCTTACAATCCATTGGTGTAAAACCTTTAATTGATTTTTTATCAAAGGTTCTTCAAACCTTAGATAAATATCAATTCGATTACAATTTAGAAGGGAACAGAGTAACCATTCAATTTCAGACCTGGGATTCTCAAAATTTTTTTCTCTAAAATAAACTTCTGCCCATTGAATTATATCAATTACCCGCCAAACTTTAGGCATTAAATATCACTTTCAAGTTTTTAAGATAAACAGACTCAGCATTAGATAATTTCAGCAGCCATGATTTCCTGCTGCTCAGCCATTTTTAATTCTTCTATTATTTCAGTGATATCTCCGTCTAATATTTCACCTAACCGATAAGATGTAAAGTTAATACGATGATCCGTTACTCGTCCTTGTGAAAAATTATACGTTCTTATTTTTGCAGATCTATCTCCCGTAGATACCAAGCTTTTTCTTTGTGCGGCTCTTTTAGAAGCAGCTTTTTCTTCTTCGGCTGCAAGCATTCGAGACTTAAGAACTTTTAAAGCTGCTGCTCGGTTTTTATGCTGAGAAGACTCATCTTGACATGTGACTACTAAACCAGTTGGTATATGAGTGATACGAATAGCAGATTCTGTTTTATTCACATGTTGCCCACCTGCTCCACTAGCTCGATAGGTATCAATTTTTAAATCTGATTCATTAATATTAACATCTACATCTTTAGCCTCCGGAAGAACAGCGATCGTTGCTGCCGAGGTATGTACTCGTCCACTTGTCTCTGTCTTTGGAACTCGTTGAACTCTGTGTACTCCACTTTCATATTTGAGGAGTCCAAAAGCACCTTCTCCTTTAATCGAGAGGATAACCTCTTTGAAACCACCAATTCCTGTTCCAGAAGAATCTAAAACTTTAAATGTCCAGTTTTTTCTTTCTGAATATCGTGTATATATTCTATATAAATCTGAGGCAAATAATGCAGCTTCGTCTCCTCCTGTTCCAGCTCGAATTTCTAATATTAGATTTTTACTATCATTAGGATTTTTAGGCAACAATAGAACTTTCAGTTGATCTTCTATTTCTTTTAATTCTTCCTCTAATTCAAGAATTTCCTCTTCAGCGATTTCTTTTAATTCTACATCATTGCCTTCTAATATTTTTTTATCATCTAAAATTAAATCAAATATCTGAATATATTTTTTACTAACCCCAACTAATTCATCCATTGAACTATGCTCTTTGGCTATACTAGTTAATTTCTCTTGGTTTCCAAAAATTTCAGGATCAGCCATTTGTTCAGCAAGAAGAGAGTGTTTTTTTATTATTGCGTTTAGTTTTTCTTTCAAACTATTGCCTTATCTTTTAAAATACTTTCAAAAAGATTTAAGAAAATTGTATAATATATATAAAATTTTTAGATATCATGTTAAGATAGCTAAAGAAGTATAATAAAACTTATTTACGTCCGTATTTTTTATTAAACTTTTCGATTCTTCCTGCTGTATCAACCAAATTTTGTTTACCAGTAAAAAATGGATGTGATTTGTTTGAGATTTCAATTTTGCACAAAGGATATTCATTTCCATCATCCCATTTAATGGTATCTTTGGTTTCCACGGTTGAACGTGTTAAAAAAGTATGATCACATGAAGTGTCTTTAAACACAACTAATCTGTAATTTTTTGGATGTCCTTCTTTTTTCATTACTTACTCCTTGCTTTTCAATTTTTTTAAGGCCGACTCAACTTTCCCGATACCTTTTTTAATTATTTGTGTACTAGTTGCATATGAGAACCTAATATGTCCAGGGGATCCAAAACCATCACCTGGTACGGTAACTACTTTTGCACAGTCAAGAATATACTCAGAAATATCAAAAGTGTCCTTTAATAACTTCTCTTCTGAATGCATGCCTAGGTAATAACTAAAATCTGGAAAAACATAAAATGCACCTCCTGGGACACGACATGTCACTCCTTTAATTTTGTTTAATAGACTCACTATTAAGTCACGCCTCTCTTTAAAAGCTCTTTTCATGTCCTCTACACAGGACTGATCTCCAATTAGGGCTTCAATACTCGCTTTTTGACCTATTGAATTTGCACAAGAAGTTGCTTGTCCTTGTATCTTTGACATTGCTTTTATTATATCTCTTGGACCGGCTGAATAACCAATCCTCCATCCTGTCATTGCGTAAGTTTTTGAAAGACTAATACATGTGATAACTTCTGCCCCGATATTATTATCTTGGTTTAATTTTTCTGTACTTGTAAAAGTTCCATCATAGACCAACCTCTCATAACATTCATCAGATATAATGGCCCAATTATGTTTTTTTGCAATTTTTAATAATTTTATGATTGACTCATTACTCCAAATACCGCCTGTTGGATTTGAAGGCGAATTAATAATAACACCTTTAATATTTGAGTTTTGTTTTCTTTCTAAATCTTCGAAATCAGGTTCAAAGTTTTTTTCAGCTAGAGTGTCTACAAGCAGAGGTTCAGCATCTGCTAGCCTAACAAATTCTGGAAAAGAAACCCAGTAAGGTCTAAAAACAACTACTTCATCTCCTCTGTCAAAAAGAGCCTGGCATGCATTGTACAAGCTTTGCTTCTCACCATTTGAAACTAAAATATCAACAGGATCATAAAAAAGGCCATTTTCTCTTTTAAGCTTTTCACAAATTGCTTCTCTAAGTTCTATCATTCCAGGCCCTGCAGTATATTTTGTAAAACCATCATCCATTGCTTTTTTACCAGCTTCAATTATAGCCGCTGGTGTGTTAAAATCCGGTTCTCCAACTGAAAAATTAATAACATCTAGGCCTTTTGATTTCATTTCTGCTGCAATTGTAGCCATCTGCAATGTGAACGAGGGCTTTACCTTATATACTCTATTTGCAAGTTTTTTCATTAAAATTTATGCTGTTTTTTGTGATGTTTTTCTGTATTGAAATTTTGATCATCTGCTTCATCAATAACATCAGATTTCAAATTAATATTTGTTTCTTCTATATCAAATTCTTCTGAGAAGATTTTTTTTGTTTTTTTAAAACTGCGACTTTTATTTTTGATTGGTTTATTATTTTTTTTTCGAGAGTCAACTTTATTCTCAATTATGTTTTTTCTTTTTGGTCTATGTTTTCGAGGCTTCCTTTTTTTTCTTTTTGGTTTTTTAACATTTAAAGTTGATATGGTTTCAAGATCTTTTTGTTCTTCAATAATGAGGGGTTCATCAGATAATCCTTCTTCAGTTTTTGTTTCATTAAAAGAAAATTTATCTTGATTGAACACTCCAAATATTGTTCCAAAACCTCTTGTAATACCATTCCCAACTCCAATATAATTAGGAAGAATAAAATTTGTTTCAAATACTCCCATAAATGCGCCCCATTTATTATCATCAACGGACTCAGGGGAAAAACTAGATAATGAGACTCTTGTAAAAATATCATCAGATAGCTTTACACCGAGTTCATTTGCTAAAAAAACAATATTTTGTCCAATTAGCTTATTTAAAAATGAGGGTTTTTCTTGGCTACCTAAAAATCTATACTTACCACCCGTCATATGATTTAGCGCTACCCATGGAGTGACAAACTTATATTTAAGTAATTTTTTAGATGGAATAAACTGATTTTCTGATTCTTCCACCTCATAAGATTCAATTTCAAAAGTAATATTTCCAAAATCGAACGCTTTAAATTTTTCAGCTAATTTCAAAACAGGCTCAATGCCTTCATTAATGCCTATGATAAAAATTTGCTCGTTTAAAATTTTAACTTGCACACGAGGATACAGAAATTTATCTCTTAAAGAACCATTTAACATAGGAACTATAGTTTCATCAGGAAACTGTCTCATAAAAACACCTTTAACCTGGTATGGTGTTTTTCTAACAGGCTTATCTGTTATAACCTTAATTACAATTGATTTTATATCGGGAAAACTATCACTCATATATATAAAATTATCCGATAATTTATTGACTCATTGTGTCAAGAAACTCCGCATTTGATTTCGTTCTTTTCATTCTATCTTGCATGAATTCCATTGCTTCTTCAACTTTCATGTCATTTAATAATTTTCGTAAAATCCACATCCGGCCTAACGTTTTACGGTCATGTAATAATTCTTCTTTTCGTGTTCCCGAACGAATTATATCAAAAGCAGGGTAAACCCTCCTATCACTAAGGCGTCTGTCGAGAGCTAGCTCCATATTACCAGTCCCCTTAAACTCTTCAAAAATTACTTCGTCTGCGCGACTACCAGTATCAATGAGAGCCGTTGAAATAATGGTAAGACTTCCTGCTTCTTCAGTATTTCTAGCAGCGCCAAAAAATTGTTTGGGCTTTTTTAACGCATTAAAGTCGACTCCCCCAGATAATATTTTACCACTGTGTGGAGTTACAGCATTATGAGCTCTTGCCAGCCTGGTAATACTATCAAGAAGAATTACAACATCATCACCATATTCAACCATTCTTTTTGCTTTTTGTAAGACCATATCTGCAACAGAAACATGCCTCTCTGGTGGCTCATCAAATGTAGAGCTAATCACCTCAGCATCTACATTTCTTTTCATGTCAGTTACTTCTTCAGGCCTTTCATCAATTAGTAAAACTATTCTTTTTGTCTCTGGATGATTTTTGCTTATAGCGTTTGCTAGTGTTTGAAGTAGAACCGTCTTTCCCGTTTTCGGCTGAGCAACTATTAGGCCTCTTTGCCCTTTCCCGACAGGGCACATTAAATCCATTATTCTCATAGATAAATCTTTTGGGTCTGTCTCTAATTTGAATTTCTCTTCAGGGTAAAGAGGAGTAAAGTTACCGAACAAAATTATCTTCTTTAATTCCTCAAGTGGCTTATCATTAACAGTTAATACTTTTAATAAAGCATAAAACCTTTCTTTTGACTTTGGGGGCCTTATTTCTCCTGATATTAAATGTCCTGTTTTCAAAGAAAATCTTTTAATTTGAGAAGGGCTTACATAAATATCGTCTGGCCCGGGTAAATAATTAAAGTCTGGGGATCTAAGAAATCCATAACCATCCTGCATAACTTCCAGAACACCTCTTGCAGAGAACGAACCTTCTTTTTTTGCGTTAGCTTCTAAAATTTTTACAGTCAACTCTTGCTTATTGAGTCCGGTAACGCCACCTTCAACTTTCAACTTTTCAGCTAATTCTGTTAATTTTCTAATACCTAATGATTGTAACTCGTTCAAATCCATATAATTTTTTTACCTATATAGTAATTTTGGAAAATTTTAAAAATAAATCCCGTGGAAAGATTGGGAACAATAGAAATTACATTAAATTAACGCCCTGTCAAATGATAAATCAAACTCCTTGTAAACTTCTTTAGCTATATAGTGTGTTCCAAAAATAATACCTATACCATCATTTTTAGTTAGTTTTTTTATTTCAGAAATACCATCTTTTACGCTATTTGTAGGGAGATTAGAAACTCTATTTTTATGTAGTTTTTGACTTAGTTTTAATTCAGGAATTAATAAACCTTCTTGATCACTTGTAACTATTAAGCGCTCAAATTTTTTCTTTAATATTTTAAAAACTAAGTGCGCGTCTTTATCTCCTTTTAAGGCAAATAATCCATACAAACTTTTATTAGGATAAAGCTCTGTAAAGAAATTTACCATCGCTTTAATCCCTGAATAATTATGTGCTACATCATAAAAAATATTTGGACTGAGCTTCTCAAGCCTTCCCGCCCAGCGAAGCCGGCTAAAACTATCATTTATACTATCATTAGAGATTTCAGGTTCAATCACTTTCAGACCCATAATAGCAAGTGACGCATTTTGAGCTTGATGCTTACCAAGCAATGCGGTTTTATATTTATTTCCACCTAATTTAAACTGAGTATTTAAAGAACTTGCTTTTATATCTTGAGGTGAATTTGCAATCAGAATATTTGTATTTTTCTGTTTTGCTGTATCATATAAAATTTGCATAATAGCGTTGTCTTGTTCAAAAGTAATTAAAGGTACACCTTTTTTAACTATACCAGCTTTTTCAAAAGAAATTTCTTCGATAGTACCCCCTAAGATTTCCATGTGGTCCATTGAAACTGAAGTAATAATAGTTAATAATGGGCTTATAACATTTGTAGAGTCGAGCCTGCCCCCTAAACCAGTTTCAACTATTGCAATATCTACTTCTTTCAATTTAAAGTGATTCAAAGCCATTGCAGTAGTTGTTTCAAAAAAAGTAGATTTTATTTTATTTATATTAGTCCAACTTTGTTTTAAAAAAGATTTAATCTCTTGATCCGTTATTGGAATTCCATTTACTCTTATTCTTTCATTAAATTTTACAAGGTGAGGAGAAGTGTACAGTCCCACTTTTTTACCGAGTCCCCTCAATACGCATTCCATATGAGAACTTGTTGAACCCTTTCCATTTGTTCCTGCAATATGTATGAGATTTAGTTTTTTTTGAGGGTTTCCTAAAGTAAAAAGCAGCTTTTCTGTATGTTCTAAACCCATTTTTACACCACGACGTTCTAACGAAAACAGTGCATTTAAAGTTTCTGAAATACTAGACCAACTCAATATGACTTGTCCCAACTAATTTCACTTTTAAAAATTTTTTAGCATGTTTGTCAAAACTTTCAGGTTCATCAGTAACAAAACAGCTAAATGTTCCAATTTTCTTATTTGTTGATAATTGTTTTTTTGAAATAAAAGTTTTTACTTCATAACCAACCGCATCTCCAGAATCCACTAAATTAATTTTGTCACCAAAAAACCTTTGGATTTGATTCTTCAAAAGTGGGTAATGAGTACACCCTAAAATAATAGTATCAAGTTTTGAATCTTTAATATCAGTAAGGTACATTTTTATAATTTGATTGGGTATATCTCCTTCAGTTAAGCCTTCTTCAACTAAAGGAACAAATAATGGACATGCAAGACTAGTCACACTAGCTTTGGAGTTTTTCTTTTTTATTTGTAAAGCATATTCATCAGACTTTATTGTTGCAGCAGTACCAAGGACACCAATTTCATGATTTTTCGTAATGCTTACGGCTCGATTAACTCCCGAATCAATTACTCCTATAATGGGTATGAGAAAGTTTTTTTTTAGTGTTTTTAGAGCTATTGCCGATACTGTATTACAAGCAACAACTATTATTTTACAATTTTTATTTACTAGCCAAGAACAAATTTGATTTGAATATTGATTAA
>Ga0206682_10000348_pt1 | contig 50660 bp, 49 predicted proteins | sample M240m12015metaG_FD_155444 | JGI IMG/M metagenome (GOLD analysis project Ga0206682, IMG submission 155444) | Ammonia-oxidizing marine archaeal communities from Monterey Bay, California, United States - M2 40m 12015 | ecosystem: Environmental > Aquatic > Marine > Intertidal zone | place: USA... | reverse complement strand
ATTTTTCGAATATAAGAACTCACACATATTTGTCCTATAATTAATATTATGTTAACCAATGTGTTTTTAACTTCTAGTCTATTATATAGAACTCTCTCATTTTCATATCAATTAAATGAACATCTGTATAATAGAATCTAAGAACCTCTAAAAAATCATAACCAATCTCAATCATTCGCATTGCACCCTCTTGTGATAATCCAACACCATGGCCAAAACCTTTTCCTTTAAAAGTTAATGTTTCTCCATTGTCAAAAATTGAAAAATAAGTACTTTTTAATTTCCAGTCCTTTCTAATTTCTGTTAATGGAATTTGATATACCCAATCTACAAGAAACTTATGTCTTATTTTCTGTTTGAAATTTAAAGCAGCGTTTTTAGCTTCTACATCGTTAATTGGATACTGGTATTTCTTCTTTAAATATTGCAACCACTTGGATTTTGAAATTGTTTTCTCCCAATCGTAATTGGTTCCTCCCATTGAATATGGATCGTGAATGCTTCTTAGATATGGCAAAGCCTTACTCCATACATCTTCTACATTGTTGGTCTGACCTCCGCTATTAGAAAAATATGAAGCTATTATGTATTCCATATTCTCATCCACCAGTATAAGATTTTCTGTTTCTTGAACAGCATTTATAATGTTGGAATCTTTGTACATATTTCCCTTATATACTTGACAATTGACCAAATCTGTTAAATAAAACCCTTCATGAATAAACTTATATTGGTTCTTTAAAGCATAAGTTCTACTAATAATTGCATGTACCTTATAAAAATCTTTGGTTTTTCCTTCACCAACTTCAGATTCCAAAACACCTACAATATATTTTTCAAAATCTACAACATTTACAAGCGTTAAAGATTTTTTGTTAGGAAAAATCAACAAATCGTCGTAATAAAAACGACTTTTCAACGAAGGAATTATAGTACTTACAGAGAAAACACCAGTGTCACTCTCAATATTAGACAGTTTTAAAGTGTCAAAATCTCCTACGAACTTACCATCAATATTAAGAGATAATTTACCACTACTATACTGTATATTAATATCTGTTTTACTAGAAATTTTATTTTTTAAGGTTTTATTTGAAGATTTTAAACAGTAAGTGGATTCACTTACTTTAAAGGCGAATTTCTTTACTTGAACATTTCTTAAAATTCCAATTTTAAAATCTATTGAATATGCCCCAAAAGGAACTGAAATAAGAGCAAAAAATACTATTAGATTCTTCATTCAAAAATTAATAAAACAAAACTAAAAGAATATGGATTATTATTTTTGAAAACTTTCTATAGTTTTGAACATATCTGTTGCAATATTTTTAGATACATTTTTCCCTTGACATTTGGCAATTAATAATTGATAGGATTCTTTCATTTTATTTAAAGCCAAATCATCGTTAAGAATATTTAATTCTTTAGTTAATTTAAAAACACTTAAGTTATTCTGAATCAATTCTTTAACAATTTCTTTTTCCATTATTAAGTTCACCAATGATATGTACTTTATCTTCACCAAAGATTTAGCAATTATATAAGACAACCAGCTGGTTTTATAACAAACTATTTGAGGAACATTAAAAAATGCTGTTTCTAAAGTCGCTGTTCCCGATGTAACCAATGCTCTACTAGAATTATTTAAAAGGTTGTAGGTATCCATATATATTACCTTAGCGCTAGAATTGGAAGTAATCTTTCCATATAAGTCTTTGAAATTTTTCATTCCAGCTATCACAATATTAAATTCTTTGGAATAAGTGGAGACAGCACGAAGCATTACAGGAAGCTTTTTCTCTATCTCCTGCTTCCTACTTCCAGGAAGTAATGAAATAATAGGTTTTCCAACCTCTAAACCATGTTTTACTGTAAATTTTGACTTAGATACCGACGCCTTATTCTTAAAATTTAATATATGTTCTAAAAGTGGATGTCCCACATAATTAGACTCCACACCATGCTTTTTTAAAAACTCCTTCTCAAATGGAAGGATAACATACAATTTATCTACATATTTCTTAATGGCCTCTACTCTATTTTCTTTCCATGCCCATACCTGAGGAGCTATGTAGTACAAAACAGGAAAGGAATACTGGTAAAAGTATTTCGCAATTCTCATATTAAAACCAGGAAAGTCTATTAAAATAAGTGCATCTGGACTGAATGCTTTAATATCTTTTTTGCAAAAAGTAATGTTTTTTAAAATGGTTCCAAGATTTCTAATCACTTCTAAAAATCCCATGTAATTATGGTCTTTGTAATGCTTTACTAAATCCACACCTTGTTCTTGCATTAAATCACCACCCCAAGCTCTGATATCTGCCTTGGAATCTTTTAGTTTAAGCTCTCTTACTAAATTAGAACCGTATAAATCCCCAGAAGCTTCCCCAGCAATGATGTAGTACTTCATAAATTAATAAATGAATAGAACTGAAACAGCAGCAAGTAACAAGGTAATAAATACCAACCCTTTTGAAAAACGATCCAATTTATTTAAAAAGAAAGAAAAATAAAATACCAACATATTGGCCAGCAAACAAAACATTACAGTACTCTGTCTAGTATCCTGGTATATTAACTTTAAATCATTCACTTGAATTAAATCATGGTTTTGTGTAAATATTTGCCAAAAAGTAGAAAAAGACATATTTCCGCCCTGAGCAAGAAATCCAATAAAAAAACCCAATATTGGAAGAGTTAATCCAGCAATAATACCATATTTAGTTTGATTGATCTTATTTTTCCAATTAGCCATTATAATTTCCATTTTTTAAGTTCTTCAACAGAATCATGACACGTTAAGTCATACTGCGTAGGAACTATAGTTACATAATTGTTCTCTAAATAATTAATATCTGTGTCTGGAGCTGGTTCCTTTGATCCAAAGGAACCAGTTAGCCAGTAATAATCTTTTCCTAGTGGATCTTTTCTATGGTCGAAAGTATCGTCCCAAAATGCTTTACCTTGTCTACAAGCCTTAATTCCTTTTATTTTATCTTCTTTGACATTGGGAATATTCACATTTAAGCAAGTTCCCAACTTTAAACCCTTATTGATTACCTTTTTGGAAATTAAACGAACTACTTTCATAGAATAATCAAAATCTGCATCTTCACTGTAGTCTGTTAGTGAGTAGCCAACACTAGGAATACCAGCCAAGGCCCCTTCTACTGCTGCAGACATTGTTCCAGAGTACAAAATATTGGTACTTACATTAGAACCATGGTTAATTCCCGACAAAATCAAATCTGGTTTTTCCCCATTTAATAGAAACAAACCCATTTTTACACAGTCTACTGGAGTTCCTGTACAAGAGTAGGCATTTACAGAACTAAAAAAATCTAATTTAAAACATCTTATAGGTTTATTTACCGAAATAGCATGGCCCATTCCCGATTGTGGTCTATCTGGTGCAACCAATATAATTCTCCCTAAATCTTTTACAGAATCTACAAGAGACTTTATACCCTTAGATTGGTATCCATCGTCGTTGGTAATTAAAATTAATGGTTTAGACATTGAGCTAAGTTAAGGATAATTAAATTTTTGGCATTAACTTTGAAGTATGTTTATAAAAAATATATAATGATTAAAAAACTATCTATAATATGCTCTTCTTTTTTGATGTTAACTTCCTACAATCTTAAAGCTCAAAATTTAGCCAATTATATTTCGCAAAGTTCTGAAATTAAAAATATTACCATTCATAACGTGGGAGCGCATATTGAAAGAATAGGAAATGCTTCTATTAAATTAGGATCTAATCATTTAGTTATAACCAATCTATCCCCAAGCTTAATCAACGAATCTATTCAGTTTGTAATGAACTCCAAAAATATCATAGTTAATTCTGTTTCAAAAAAAATGAACTTTCTAAATAGAGAATCTATGGGAAATAAAGAATTAGATTTCTTAAAAGACAGCTTAAGTCATATAAAAGAGCAAAAAAGAATCAAAGAAGTCAATCTTGCAGTTTTTCTTGAAGAAAAAGATTTATTTAATGAAAATAAGTCTGTTTTAAAAACCACAAGAGAATTTATAGTGGATGATTTAATGGATTTGTCTGAGTATTTCAAAAAAAGTATTTATAGAATTCAATCGGATATTTCTATCACTAAAAAAGAAATAGACTCCTTATCTTTTATTGAAGAAAAACTAAAAAAACAAATAAATTCTACAATTAAAACTACTAAAAACCAGTCCGCAAATATAATTGTTCAATTAACCTGTACCAAAGCTGGAAATTACTCCTATGGGCTAAGCTATAATTCCAATAAAGCTGGATGGGCTCCTAGCTACGAAATAAGATCTAAAGGAATTAATTCTCCCATAGACTTAACATATAAAGCAAAAATATTCCAAAATACCAATGAGGCTTGGTCCAATGTCCAACTTTCTCTTTCAACTGGAAAATTAAATAAATCCAACAAAGCTCCAACTTTTCAAACCCAATATATCAACACCTATAACAACAACAATAAAAGAGTTAAAACGATTGTAAACAAAGGCTATTCAGCCAATACAATAATGGATAGTGAAGATGAAATACAAATGTCCATTTCTTCCTCTGAATTTACTAATATTGACTACAGCGGAACTCAAATAATTTATAATATAGCACTTCCCTATTCAATCCCATCTCAAACAGAACCAGTTTTTATAGAAATTCAAAAATTTAGTTTAGAGGCCAATTACGATTATTATTGCTATCCAAAGTTAGACAAAGATGTTTTCTTAATGTGTCACTTTGAATCACTTGGAAATAAGAATTTACTTCCTGGAAATGGTCAAGTTTATTTTGAAGGAAAATCTGTAGGAAAAACTTTTTTAGACCCCTACTCAACTAAAAAAACCAATGATTTATCTTTGAGTAGAGATGTTTCTATTATTTGTGAGAGAACTTTAGAGAAAAAGTTTAGTTCAGAAACAAAAGTTGGAGACAATATTAAATTTGAGAAAACCTACAAGCTTTCCTTAAAAAACAACAAAGAAAAATCTGTTTCAATTGTACTTATAGATCAAATACCAAAATCCACCAAAAAATCTATTGATATTCAATTAGTTGAAAGCTCCGAAGCAATATTTGATAAGAAAAATGGAAAATTAAAATGGAATATTCAATTGAGTCCAAACAAAATTATTGAGAAAAAATTTAGTTTTACAGTTAAACATCCATCTGAAACCAAATTATCTGGATTTTAAGTCTATTAAACCCCGATTTCTTTCTTACAAGCAGATAATATGTCCTTTGCGCCTTTTAAGTCCTTAGACTCCGCATAACACCTTAAAACAGGCTCTGTTCCCGATGGTCTTATCATCAACCATTCGTCGTCACTTAAAATAAATTTAAAACCATCTGTTTTGTCTATGCTTTGAACAGTATAATTACCAAAAGACTTAAACTGATCTTTATTGCATTTTTTCACAATGGCATTTTTTACTTTTTCGTCAATATGAAGATCATCTCTCCAATATTTAAACGCACCTACTAGTCCGTAAACTTCTTCAATAAGTTCTTCTAAAGATTTACCTGATTTAACCATGTATTCAAATAAAACAAGTCCCATCCATATACCATCTCTTTCAGGAATATGTCCCTTGATAGCGATTCCTCCAGATTCTTCTCCCCCAATTAAAACATCTTCATTTATCATCTGTTGAGCTATATATTTGAAGCCAACTTTAACTGTATCATGTGTCAATCCTAATATCTCCGCCAACCTAACTACCCTTGGAGTTGTAGAAGCAGCTACTACCACCTTACCCTTTAAATTTTTAGATTTATTCAAATATAATAGCAGCAATAAAATAATATGGTGTGAATCTACAAACTCACCTTTGGAGTTATAAAGGCCTATCCTATCTGCATCTCCATCCGTTGCAAGACCAGCAGCAATATTTCTTTTTTCTTTAATTAAATTAGAAAATTCCGTTAAGTTTTTGGCAATTGGCTCTGGAGCCTGGCCCATAAAGGAAGGATTTTCATCACAATGTAAAAAAGTCATGTCGGGAAATAACTTTTTCATAACATTTTGACCGGCACCAAACATAGCATCATAAGCAAAATTTAATCCAGAATTTTTAATGGCCTCTAAATCAAAAGAAGATTCTATTCTATCTAAATACATCTGCTCCAAATCAACTATTTCAATATTATTTTTTTCTATTTGCTTATCAATATCAATCTGGTTGAGATAAATTTTATCTTCAGACGGAATCAAACTTTCCACTTCATTAATTTTATCTGAGGATAGAGGACCACCAAAATGTCCTTTGAGCTTGTATCCATTATAAGCTGGTGGATTATGACTAGCAGTAATTACAACTCCTAATGAGGCTTTTAATTCTTTAACTCCTAAAGAAATCATAGGAGTAGAAATAAATGTTTTTGCCATATGCACTTTAATTCCTTTAGAAACAAATACTTTAACAGCTGTTTCTACAAATAATTTCCCACCAAATCTGCAATCATGTCCAATAACAATAGATGGTTTCTTAAAGTTTTTCAATGTCCATTCAGCAGTGGCGTATGCAACTCTTGAAACATTTTCAACTGTGAAGTCTTTTGCAATTATTGCTCTCCAACCATCCGTACCAAATTTTATATCTGACATTTCTTTCTATTTACCACAAAAGTAAAAAAACAAATAACTTAGAAAATATATTTATTAAAATGAACAATGTTTTTTTATAAATCTATATTTCAGTAATTAAAGACTTATATATTTGCTTATAAATTTCGTCCTATGAAGATTATTATTGCTGGAGCAGGTGACCTTGGATCACATCTTGCTAAATTGTTGTCTTCAGAATCTCACGACATATACCTACTTGATCAGAACGAAGAAAGGTTAAATACTATTTCTTCTCAAATAGATGTTTTTACAATTGCAGGTGATGCAAAATCAGTAGAGATTATGGAACAAAAGCTAATAAGTTCTTGCGATTTGTTAATTGCAGTTACCTCAAGTGAAGAAACCAATATGCTAATATGTATTTTAGGAAAAAAACTAGGAGCGAAACGAACCATTGCAAGAATTAACGATGTTAATATAATTAAAGAGAACAAAGAGCATTTTTATAATGAACTCGGTATAGACACTTTAATTTCTCCTACCTATCTTGCAACTCTTGAAATTCAAAGATTGGTAAATCAATCTGCTTTTACTGATGATATAGAATTTGACAATGGAAAGCTTACTGTATTTGGAATATCATTATCAAAAAATTCTAGTCTTATTAATAAAACAGTAAGAGAAAGTGCAGATTTAAATCCAAATTTAAGTTTTAAGCCATTAGCACTTCATAGAGATGATCTTACTCTAATTGTAAATGGTGAAACAGTATTAAAAGAAAATGACATTGTATACTTTATATCTTTAAAAGATTCGATTCCCAATATTATTAAACTTTGTGGTAAAAACAATTTTAAAATTAAAGATGTAATGATTATTGGTGGTAGTAGAATTGGTATTAACACCGCTGAACTTTTAGAAAATGATTTCAGAGTAACTCTTGTAGAAAAAGACAAAGCCACATGTGAACAAATGGCAAATACTCTTAAAAAAACCTTGATTATCAACATTGATGGACACGATGTTAAAATGCTTGAAGAAGAAGGATTAACAGAAATTGATGCACTTATTTCAGTAACTGCCGATTCAGAGATGAATATAATGACTTCCCTAGTTGGTAAAAGTCATGGCATTAAAAAGACAATTGCTAGAATTGAAAACTTTGATTACATCAATCTCTCTCAATCTATAGGAATAGATACTTTAATAAATAAAAAGATAATAGCAGCAGATAACATTTTTAAATTTGTTAGAAAAGGAAATGTTTCTCTTGTGGCTAACCTTCATGGAACAGATGCTGAGATTATAGAATTTGTAGTAAAAGACGGTTCTAAAATTACCAAAAGCCCAATTAATAAATTGAAGTTTCCTAACTCGTCTAAAATAGCTGGTGTTATTAGAAATGATATTCCAATAATTCCTTTCGGAGATTTTCATTTGAAAGAAAACGACAAAACCATAGTATTTTCACTAACTGAATCTATCCAAAAAATTGAAAAATTCTTCCAATAAAAGCATAGGATTATTCAATAAATCTGTAATAATTTATGTTATAGGTACTCTTACCTTGCTAAATGGTTTTCTAATGCTTAGTTGTATCCCATTTTCATTAGTTTATGACTTTAGTGAAGAGTTACATTGGGATTTCTTATTGTGTGGAGCAATAACCATTTTTTCTGGTTTTCTTATGAGATGGATCACTAAAAAACATAAAAGTTCTGAAATCAAAAAGCGTGACGGATACTTAATTGTGGTTGGAGGTTGGCTATTTATGACTCTATTTGGGTCTCTTCCCTATTTAATATCAGGAAGCATTCCAGACTTGACGAATGCTTTTTTTGAAACAATGTCTGGTTTTACCACTACAGGCTCTACCATATTAGACGATATAGAATCTTTACCAAAAAGTATTCTTTTTTGGAGAAGTATGACCCAGTGGATTGGAGGAATGGGAATAATTGTTTTAACCATTGCTATTTTACCACTTTTAGGGATTGGAGGCATGGAATTATTTATAGCGGAAGCACCTGGTCCAACCAAAGATAAAATCCATCCTAGAATCAAGGAAACAGCCAAAAGACTTTGGATTATTTATTTTGGGTTAACGGTTTTAGAGACTGTTATTCTAATGGTCATTGGATTAGATTTTTTTGATGCTGTGAATCATTCATTAACTACTACTTCAACTGGTGGTTTTTCTACCAAACAAGCTTCTATTGCAGCTTTTCAAAATCCATGGGTAGAAGCTGTTATTGTAATATTTATGCTTTTGGCTGGTACGAACTTTACTTTAATTTATTTTGGATTAAAAATGAGATTAAATAAAATTCTTAAAAATGACGAATTTAAATGGTACGTTACTTCCATTTTTCTTGTTGTAATTACCCTCACCATCTACCATTCTTTTTCCAATGAAATTACCTTACTAAAATCCTTTAGAGAAATATGCTTTCAAGTAGTTTCCATAATTACTACTACTGGTTACTCAACTGCCGATTATACCATATGGGGTTCTTTTATGTCATTTATTTTCTTTTTGTTTCTATTCTCAGGAGCTTCTGCAGGAAGTACAAGTGGGGGAATAAAAATTGTAAGAATCATTTTACTAATTAAAAATGGATTACTTGAGTTTAAAAGAAGATTACATCCAAAAGCAGTGATTCCAGTAATTCTAAATGGTTCTTCCATATCTAATCAAGTAACTTATAACCTTCTTGCATTTATCTTTTTATACCTGTTTGTTTTTGCAATAGGCTCTATTTTTCTTGCTGCTTTAGGAATAGATATTATTACCTCTATCAGTGCTGTTGCTTCTGCCGTTGGAAATGTTGGTCCAGGAATTGGTAAAGTTGGTCCCTCTTTTTCTTTCAATGATATTCCCAATATTGGAAAATGGATTTTGTCTTTACTAATGTTAATGGGAAGATTAGAATTATTTACAGTTTGTCTATTATTTACCCCTTATTTTTGGAAAAGAATTTAAATGGAATTAAAATTAAAATACGAAACTCCCATAGAATGGGCACAACAAGCAGTAATGGATATAGATTCATTTCTACAAGACCATGCAGATGCAGAGAGAAAAGTAGCAAATATGTGTTTGTCTCTAATCGCAAAATATCCAAATAGAACTGAGATTATTGATGAGTTAATTCAAATATCTGTTGAAGAATTGTTACATTTTAAACAGGTTTATGAACTAATAAGATATAGAGGGAATGAACTAAATGGAGTTTTTCAAAAAGACCCTTATATGAAAGGGATTATGCCAATTATTCGTTCGGGATCTGATGAACTTTTCATGGATAGATTGATAATTGCATCCGTAGCAGAGTTAAGAGGTTCTGAAAGGTTTAAGCTTATAGGAGAAGTTGTAGAAGATCCTAAAATTGCAAAGTTTTACACCAACCTTCATATTCAAGAGTTATTACATATAGATTCTTTTATCAAAATGGCTAAATGTTATTTTGACCATCACATAGTAGACCAACGTACAGAAGAAATTTTAACCAAAGAAGCTGAAGTTTCCAAAAATCTTCCGTGGCGATCAGCAATTCATTAAGTAGATTTGATATTTTGTAGTTTTTAATTAAATTTATAGTAATGGATATTTCATTTGCCAACATCAGTAAACTCAACAATCTAAAACCTAAAAAAGGAAGGCTTTTATTGGCTGAACCTTTTATGAATGACGACCACTTTTCAAGATCTGTTATTTATATGTGTGAACATGACAAAATAGGATCTTACGGCTTTATATTAAATAACAAGCTAAATATTAAATTAGACGAAATAATACCTGAAATAGAAATACCCAATATAAATGTCTATTATGGTGGACCTGTTCATTCTAGTAATCTATTTTTTTTACATCAATTAGGTGATATTATTGATAGTTCTATTAAAATAAGTGATAATATTTGGACATCAGGAGACTTTAATCAAATTATAGAGTTTATGAATATGGGTATTTTAGATATTAGCAAAGTTAAATTCTTTCTTGGTTATGCAGGTTGGACCAACAACCAACTAGCAACAGAATTTGACTCCAACTCATGGATTGCGATTGACTTGCAGAAAGAAAATATATTTTCTAAAAGTGAAGATCTTTGGAAAGAAGTATTATTAAATAGAGGAGGAAAATTAAAAGCTATTGCCAATTTTCCTGTTAATCCTACTGATAACTAGATAAATTTTGATTTAATTTTTCTATAATTTTCTTAGAAATTGAATTGTAAAATCTCTTTTTCTTGTAGCCTCCTACCCATCTTATTCCACAAATAACATTGGATAATAATATTTCTCTTGACTTTTCCAAATCCTCTTTATAGATATTAGATTCTAATACTTTAATCCCCAAATCTCTAGCTGCTCTAATAACTTCTGTTCTCATTACTCCATGAATACAACCACTATTTAGTGGAGGAGTTAACAAGACCTCATCTTTAAATAAAAATATATTTGAATTTGAAGATTCAATAATTTCACTTTTTTCATTAACAATAAATAAATCGTCTAAGTTATTTTCTGATGCTGTTAAAGCTGCAAGAACATAAATCAATGAATTGGATGTTTTAAAAAAAGAAAGTTGGTTAACAGTCTTTGAATAATCATTGTAAATATCTACTAAAAAGCCATTTTTATTAAGTTCATAAATGTTATGTTCTAAATCAGTAGCTTCAATAATAAAACTCATTTGATTGCTCTCAGGCCTATATGTTCCTAATCCTCCTCTAAAAATATAAACCTTAACCTTACCCCCATGCTTAATGTTTTTATAAAGTAAAAGTTCGTTTATATACCTTTCTAAAGAGTTTAGATTAAAGGAATAATTTTGTTTGATTTTTAAAACTTCGAGTCCACTAGAAATTCTATTGAAATGGGCATCTAAAAAAATACTCTTACCATTAACTACCCTTATAGTTTCAAATAATCCGTCGCCAAAGTTAAAACCTCTTTTAAGTTGATTAAAGCTAATCGAGTCCCCATCTTTTATTTGTCCATTTAAATTAATTGGGTTAAGCATTTTTTCTAAAAGTTTTGAAAATAATAAATTATCTTTTGAAAAAAGAGCATCAAATTATTATAATCGTAAGCATTAATAAAAATAATTCCAAAAATAGAACCACTAATATGTGCGTCATGTGCAATATTGGAATATTGTTTTTTACTTAGGTAATGTTCTGCAAAAAGATACAATATTCCAAAAATAAATCCGGGGAGAAATAAACCTGGAATTAATATCAAACCAAGCTCTCTAAGAGGATAAATTACTATGTAAGCAAATACAATGGCTGAAACTGCTCCTGATGCACCTAAACTGCTGTAATTTGGATTATTTTTATGCTTGAAAATAGAAGGAAGAGTTGCAAAAACAATTCCTAGTAGGTAGAAAGAAATATAGTAGATCCAACCAATTTCAGAGGAGATTAGGAAATAAGATTCTAAAGAAGGACCAAAAATATATAGTACATACATATTGAAAAATAGATGTAAAAAATCTGCATGAATAAATCCATGAGTCAATAGAATCCACCATTTGTTATTATTAGAGTAATGGTAAGGAGAAAACAACAAATCATTTTTTAAAGTATCGTTATTGAACGAAATAAATGAAACTATACATGTAATAATGATGATAATTGTTGTGTAACTAAATAGCATAAAATTTTAAACTTTGGTTGCTCTAAGCATTTCTCTTTTTCCAGGCGGACCTTCTAGTCTCTCCACTAAATACCCTACTTTTTCTAAATCTCTACGTACTTGACCCTTGGCACAATAAGTTACCAATATTCCATTATTAGAGGTTAAATTAAATAATTTTTTAAAAACATCTACTTTCCATAATTCCGGTTGTTTATTAGGCGCAAATGCATCAAAGTATATAATATCGTACAATTCATTAACATTAAAATCTTTCAGTTCCAATTTGAATTTCTCAAGAGAAAATTGCTTATTAATTTTAACTGGCTTTCCCCAAAAAGATTGATGAATCATTTTAAAAGCATCTAATTGTTTAGAGTCTAGATTAAAATCAAGGTTATCAATTATTTTCATTTCCAATGGAAAAGGTTCTAAAGATGTATAATTTAAAGAGATGTTTAATTTAAAGTTTTCTATATATGTTAAAATACAATTGAGGCCAGTCCCAAACCCTATTTCTAAAATATTTATATTTTTAACGGATTTAAATAAATCAATAAAATCAAGAAATCCTTTCCTTATAAAAACATGAATAGATTCATTTAAAGACCCATGGATCGAATGGTAATGTTCATCTAACAATGAATTGTAAAGAGTAGAAGAACCATCAGCTGTTTGCTTAAAATGTAGATTATTCAATTACTTTAATTTTTTATTTGATATTTATATCCATCATAGGCTGCAACTGTATTTTTAAAAATACTAGAAGCCTCTTGAACAAATTTTTCAATATTATCATACCTAGCAGAAAAATGCCCTAAGATTAACATTTTAGAATTGGCACTTAATGCAATTTCAGCAGCTTGATTAGCTGTAGAATGCTTAGTTTTAAATGCTTTGTTCTTTAATTCCTCTAAAAATGTAGATTCATGATATATAACATCAACATCTTTAATAAATGGTAATATTTTTTTATCGTATTTGGTATCTGCACAATAAGCGTAAGATCTAGCTTTATTTCCTGGAACGGTAACATCCTTATATTTAATAGCCTTGCCATTTACTAGACAGTTTTCTCTATTTTTTAATTTTTTAATATCTCCAATTCCCAAACCTAAATCTTTAATTTTAGTTTTTATTATATTTCTTGGAGACTTTTTTTCTTTAAATAAAAAACCACAACATGGCACAGAATGATTTACTGGAAAAGAAAAAATTTCTAATATATTGTCTTCAAAAAGCATAGTGGTTTTTTGAAAATTAAGTGGATTGAAATTCAAATCAAAATTGTAGATTTTTCCCGAAATTTCATTGTGGGCATTAATTAAATTCAACAGCTCTTTAGGAGCATATATGTTAATGGGGCTTTTTCTTCCAAGAAGACTCAAAGTAGATAAGTAACCAAATAATCCTAAAAAATGATCTCCATGTAGATGACTTATGAAAATATGGTCAATCTTAGAAAATTTACATTTATATTTTCTTAATTGGATTTGAGAGCCCTCACCACAATCGATAAGAAAGTGTCGATCTTGAATATTTAGGTACTGAGAAGTTGGATTTCTCTCTAAGGTTGGAATTGCGCCTCCACACCCAAGAATAGTTAGTTCAAACTTCATTTAATAAAGTTAGAACTTTCTAATGATGAACTATTAATCTTTTAGTAGATCTAACTAGACCATTACTAATAGAATAAAGATAAACTCCATTAGAAAAGATAGAAGTATTTACAGAAATATTATTTAATCCAACATTAGAAACAAAATTCTGTTGTAGAATTACCTCCCCTAGTAAATTGGTTATTTCAAAAGAAATATTCTCTGAGTTTATAGAGCTGTAACCAATATTTGTAGAATTATCTGAAGGGTTAGGTACAGGATTCTCTAGACTTAAATTAGAAAAACTAGAACCCAAAGAATTATCTGAAGTAGGGCCTATATTGATGGAATAACCATTAAAACTATAGGGAACAGGAAATGGAGTAAGAAAGATTTCAGTCCAAACTGTTGCATCTAAGGATATTTGGTAAGAACCATTGGTTGTTGGAGTTCCACTTATACTAGCACAACCTACAGAATCATAATTCCAAGTGCAAGAAGGAATATCACATTGGTAAGTAAGACCAGGAGGTAAATTTGTTACAGAAGAAAGAATAATCGAATCAATAAGCTGCCCAGCAAAACTAGAATCTACATTTCCAGCATCTCTAGGAACCTTAAAATAAACAACTTCGTCGTAAAACACTCCTATATCTCCAGCTGGAAAGTTGGTTTGGGGTGTTGGCCAAACTCCAAAAGTGGAATCAGCATAAATAGGATCCGGAATACACTGTGAATAAGTAAATGTAAAAGAGAAGAGTGAAAAAGTAATAAATAGTAATTTTTTCATGATATTTTTTTTAAAGCAGTTTCTTCATTATCAGTAATATTGAACACAGTATCTAGCTGGGAGATTGAAATAATTTTTTCAACCATAGGATTTAATCCAAAAATTTTTAAGGAACCTTCTTTTTCTTTTACTATTCTGTTTCCAACTAACAAAGCACTTAAACCACTGGAGTCACAATATTTAGCTTGGGACAAGTCTATTATAAAGTTTATACAACCGTTATTACTATGGTGAAGAAATAAAGTTTTAAGCTCAGGTGCTATTAAAGAATCTAACTTTTCAGAAACACATCTTACAATAGTAATATCTCCTTTGTCTTCTATTTTAAAGTTCAATTTTCTGTGATTTTTAACAAAAATAACATAATTCTTCAATTCTAGATACGATTTATTGAACCAGCTAGAAGATATATAATAGCCATTCTTACCGCGACGCCATTTTCTACTTGATTTAATATTATAGAGTTTTCGGAATCTGCTATATCAGATGTTATTTCTACTCCCCTATTAATCGGACCAGGATGAAGAATGGTTATTGGCTTTTTAATATTTTGTAATATCTCTTTATTTACTTGAAACTGCTGAGCATACTCTCTTATTGATGGAAAATACTGAATGTCTTGTCTTTCTAGTTGGATTCTTAATACGTTAGCAACATCACACCACTTTAAAGCTTTTTCCATATCATGAGACACCTCTACACCTAAATCCTTAATATACTTAGGAATTAAAGTTGTTGGACCGCAAACCATTACTTTAGCTCCTAACTTTTGTAATGCAAAAATATTGGATAAAGCAACTCTAGAATGTTTAATATCTCCAATTAAAACTACTTTCTTGCCTTCTACCTCACCGAGTTTTTCTTTAATAGAATAACAATCTAATAAAGCCTGGGTTGGATGTTCATGAGTACCGTCTCCGGCATTGATAATAACAGTATTTGTTTTTTCTGATAAAAACTTTGCAGCACCAGAGTTAGGATGCCTCATTACCAGTATATCAACTTTCATTGACAAAATATTGTTCGCTGTATCTACTAATGTTTCTCCTTTTTTTAAACTTGAATTACCTGCAGTAAAATTTACTATATCTGCAGAAAGTCTTTTTTCAGCAAGCTCAAATGAAAGCTTTGTTCTTGTACTATTTTCAAAAAATAAATTAGCAATGGTGATATCTCTTAGTGTTGGCACCTTTTTAATTGGTCTATTAATTACTTCTTTAAAACTATCTGCAGTTTTAAAGATAATATCAATATCAGACTTGGTTAAGTCATTAATTCCCAGCAAATGTGATATACTTAATTCTCTCATATTTAAATTGGTGAATACAATAATATTTGGTCTTTCCCATGTTCTTCCTTCCAAAGGACAGTTACTTTTTCTTCTTTAATAGTGTCAATGGATTTCCCTATATAATCTGCTCTAATAGGAAGATTTTGAACAAATCTTCTTTCAATTAAAGTTAAAAACTCTACTGATTGGGGTCTTCCAAAAGTCATAACAGCATCTAAAGCAGATCTTACAGTTCTTCCTGTAAAAAAAACATCGTCAATTAATATTACTCTTTTATTTTCTATAGAGAAATCAATATTTGTAACACTAGGAATTAATGGTTTTTCTTTCCTACCAAAGTCGTCTCTAAAAAAGGTAATATCCAAAGAGCCTGTTAGAACTTTTTTATTGATAGAATTTTCTAAATAGTTTTTTAATCTATTGGACAAAAAAATACCGTTAGGTTGTAAACCAATTAAAACTGACTTAGAAAAATCGTGGTGGTTCTCAATTAGTTGAGAACAAAGCCTGTTGATGGTTAGAGATACTTGCAGGCTATTTAGAATCTCAGTAGATTTCATTAAAAGTTAAAGATATAACCTATTTAGTAATAAATTCACATCGAATCCAAAAATCTTTGTAATTTATCCTAAATTCATTTGCTACAAGAACAATAATTTTATCAATTAACCATATTCTAAATAATTATAAAATGGAAAAATACATACTTTCTATAGATGCAGGTACAAGTAGTTCAAGAGCTTTGATAATTGATAAAAAGGGAAATATTAAAGGTATTTCTCAGTTTGAATTTCCTCAGATATTTCCAAAGGAAGGCTGGGTAGAGCATAATCCCAATGAAATTTGGGAAACACAATTAAAAGCAATTAAAGAAGTTTTAAAAAAAACTAAAACAAGTCCCGAAAGAATTCATTCTTTAGGAATCACTAACCAAAGAGAAACAACCGTAATTTGGAATAAAAAAACCGGAGAACCTGTCTACAATGCCATTGTTTGGCAAGATAGAAGAACAGCAGAAATTTGTGACGATTTAAAAAAACAAAATCTAGAATCTATTTTTCAAAATAAAACAGGTCTTTTGTTAGATCCATATTTTTCAGGAACTAAAATTAAATGGATTTTTGACAATAACCCCTCACTATATATACTTGCAAAAAATAACCAACTGGCTTTTGGAACAATTGATTCTTGGTTGATATGGAAATTAACCAATGGCAAACAGCACGTAACAGATGTCACCAACGCAAGTAGAACACTTATTTTTAATATTAAAGAATTAAAATGGGATCAAGAATTAATTGATTTAATTGGAATTCCAGATAATATTTTACCAAAAGTTGTTTCTTGTTCAGAACATGTTGGCAATACTGAAAAAAATATTCTTGGTGCAGAAATTCCAATAACTGGGATAGCAGGTGACCAACAAGCGTCTTTATTTGGACAAATGTGTCTAGAAGAAGGAGATATTAAAAACACCTATGGAACAGGATGTTTTTGCATGATGAATACTGGAGAGAAAATTGTAAAATCAAAAAACAGGCTCTTATCTACAATTGCCTATCAAATAAATAATAAAACTTTTTACGCAATTGAAGGAAGTATTTTCACAGCAGGATCTCTCGTTCAATGGCTAAGAGATCAACTTGGAATAATTTCTAATGCTTCTGAAATTGAGTCTTTAGCATCCACAGTAAAAGATAGTGGAGGAGTCACTTTTATTCCTGCTTTATCTGGTCTTGGTGCTCCCTACTGGAATCCTAAGGCTACTGGATCTATATTAGGAATAACAAGAGGAACTGAGAAAGGACACATTGCTAGGGCAGCTTTAGAAGGGATTGCAATAAGAACATATGAAATAATACAAAACATGCAAAAGGATGCGAATACACAGTTTACCAATCTTAAAGTAGATGGAGGAGCAAGCAATAATAATTTATTAATGCAAATCCAATGCAATTTAATTGAAGCAAATGTAATTAGACCTGTAATTACGGAAACTACTGCTCTTGGTGTAGGATATTTATCTGGTTTAGGTTCTGGATATTGGAAATCCATTGAAGATTTGAAAAATATATGGAAACACGATAGAAAATTCTTACCAGAAATTTCTAATAAAGAAAAAATCTTATCAAAATGGAAGAAAACAATAAATGTTTTATATTAATTTTAATTAAAAATGGAAATACATCCTTATTTATCTGAACTTATTGGCACTGCAATACTTTTACTTCTTGGAAACGGTGTAGTTGCTAATGTGAACCTAAAAAAGACCTACGGAAATGGTCAAACTAAGTTGTTATTAATTGCTTTTGCATGGGGATTGGCTGTTTTTGTTGCTGCCTATATTACTTCAAAATCTAGTGGTGCACATTTAAATCCAGCTGTAACTCTAGGGCTGGCATTTGCAGGAAAATTTTCGTGGATTTTTGTTCCAGGATATATTTTAAGTCAAGTTACAGGAGCCATGATTGGCAGTTGGTTATGTTATATAATTTATATTGACCATTATAGAATTACCGAAGAAGAAAACACAATTAGAGGAACATTTTGTACTGCACCAGCTATCAGAAATTTTAAAAACAATTTTTTTTCGGAGGTATTAGGAACATTTATATTGGTTTTTGGTATTTTATTTATAGCCAACCCAAATATAGAATTAAACAATTCTCCAATTAACAACTTTGGAATAGGGTCTCTTGAGGCACTTCCCGTAGGACTTTTAGTAATAGTAATTGGTATGACTTTAGGAGGAACAACAGGTTACGCAATAAATCCAGCTAGAGATTTTGGACCGCGTATTATTTATTCTTTGTTACCAAGAAAAAATAAAAAGCCAGACTGGAACTACAGTTGGATACCAGTAATAGCACCGTTTACAGGCGGAGCTTTAGCAGGTCTGATTTATTTATTTATTTCTTAATCTGATTTTAAAAAATCTATTGTCTTTAGAGATAACTCTTTCAAAGAATCTGGAAGATTTGTTTTGGTCCATGGGTGTTTGGAACCAAAAGTATGATTGGTTCTAATTTTAAAAATACTAGAATTGGCTGCCCACTTAGCCATATCTAAAGCATATTGATTGGTAACAACTTGATCTAATGAACCATAACAGGCTAAGAACTTACCACTATAATTTAATAAAGCAGTTTTAATAGAAAGCTTTGATTCATTTTCTATAAAATCATTGTAAAACTGAATTGAAATAGGCATTTCTTGGTTGGTTCTTGAATTTGATATATACCTTATTCCATTTTCTTTCCATTGCTCTAATTCTTCATTTTTTGGAAATCTTTCTTTAAAATCGGCAACTCCTGCCCAAGAAACCAATTTATCAATTAAAGGATTATTTAAAGTAGACAAACATGCTATTGCTCCTCCTCGGCTGTGTCCTACAATATAAATTTGTTCGTATTTACTATTGTAATTATTAAGAATAATATAATCTATTACTCTTTGTACATCATTTAACTCTATAGAATAATTATTTAAGCTAAAAGACTGTAAATCAGGAAAATTTGACGGGTTATCTAAAGTACCACCATTGTGAGAGAAATTAAATTTTAAAAACTTAAAGCCATTTTCAGCAAACAAGTTGGCTACTAAATTCCAACACCCCCAATCTTTAAAACCCTTGAATCCATGACAGAATACAACTAAATTCCTAGAATCTTTTTTGTAGGTTAGATCACCAATTATTGGTAAATCTTTGTCATTATGACTATTTATTATAAAAGTTTCTTTTAAAAACAATTTTATTCTTAAGAAACGGTAATAGTGTTGATCTTATCACCTTCACTAATTAAATCAATCACCTCTAAACCATCAACTACTTTACCAAAACAGGTATGGTTTCTGTCAAGATGGGCTGTGTTATTTCTACTGTGACAAATGAAAAATTGAGAACCTCCAGTATTTCTTCCAGCATGAGCCATGGACAATACTCCTTTATCATGGAATTGGTTTTCACCATCTAATTCACAATCTATACTGTAACCAGGACCACCAACACCAGTTCCCTCTGGACATCCGCCTTGAATAACAAAATCTGGAATAACTCTATGGAAAGTAATTCCATTATAAAATTCTTTTTCAATTAAATCTATAAAATTCTTTACTGTTTTTGGAGCATCTTTTTCATAAAACTCAACAGTCATTTTTCCTTTTTCTGTATCAATAATAGCTTTTTTCATAATTTATTTATCTAGTTAATTTTTTATATTTTATTCTTGTAGGAACTATATCATTACCCAATCTTTTCTTTCTGTTTTCTTCGTATTCTGAATAACCTCCTTCAAAATAATAGATACTCGAGTCTCCTTCAAACGCAAGAATATGGGTGCAAATTCTATCTAAAAACCACCTATCGTGAGAAATAACTACTGCACAACCTGCAAAACTTTCAATTCCTTCTTCTAGAGCTCTTAAAGTATTTACATCAATATCATTAGTAGGTTCATCTAGTAAAAGTACGTTAGCTTCAGTTTTTAAGGTCATAGCGAGATGTAATCTATTCCTTTCACCTCCTGAAAGAACACCTACTTTTTTCTGCTGGTCAGAACCTGAAAAATTAAACTTAGAAACATAAGCTCTTGAATTAATAGTTTGTCCACCTATCTCTAGATTGTCATTTCCTTCGCTAATTACATCATACACAGATTTATTTTCATCAATTGTTTTATGTCTTTGATCGACATAACCAATTTTAACTGTTTCTCCAACTTTAAACTCACCAGAGTCAGAACTCTCTTCGTTCATAATCATCTTAAAGAGTGTTGTTTTACCAGCACCATTAGGACCTATAATTCCAACAATTCCAGCAGGAGGTAATTTAAAATTCAGATTTTCATACAATAATTTGTTATCATATCCTTTGGAAACGTTGATAGCTTCTATTACTTCTTTACCCAATCTTGGTCCATTTGGAATAGGAATTTCTATTTTAACCTCTTTTTCTTTAATAGACTGATTTAATAAATTTTCATAATTATTAAGTCTTGCTTTTCCTTTAGACTGTCTTCCTTTTTGGCCTTGTCTCACCCATTGCAGTTCTCTTTCTAATGCTTTTTTTCTTTTACTTTCTGTTTTTTCCTCTTGTGCTAATCTCTTAGATTTCTGTTCCAACCAAGAACTGTAATTACCTTTAAATGGAATACCTTCTCCTCTATCCAATTCTAAAATCCAACCTGCTACGTTATCTAAGAAATATCTATCGTGAGTAACCGCAATAACTGTTCCTTTGTAATTCTGAAGATGTAATTCTAACCAATGAACAGACTCTGCATCCAAATGATTGGTTGGTTCATCTAAAAGAAGAATATCTGGTTGTTGAAGTAATAATCTGCACAATGCAACTCTTCTTCTTTCACCACCAGAGAGATTTTTAATAGAAGTTGTTCCTTCAGGTGTTCTTAAAGCATCCATTGCCAGCTCTAGCTTTGAATCTAAATCCCATGCATCTAATTGGTCGATTTGCTCTTGAACTTTTCCCTGTAGTTTAATTAGTGCATTCATTTTATCAGAATCATTCATGATTTCCTCATCCATGAACTGGTTATTTATATCGTCGTATTGCTTTAATAAATCTACAGTCTCTTGTGCACCCTGCTGTACAATTTCTCTTACAGTCAAATTCTCATCCAACTCTGGTTCTTGGGCTAAATATCCTACAGTATATCCTTCAGAGAAAACAACATCACCTTGGTAATTCTTATCTAGGCCTGCAATAATTTTCATTACTGTAGATTTACCTGCTCCATTTAATCCTAAAATTCCAATTTTAGCCCCATAAAAAAATGACAAATGAATATTCTTTAAAATTTGTTTTCCTTCTGGAGTTTGCTTACCAACACCAACCATAGAAAAAATTATCTTTTTATCGTCTGACATATTTTTTAATTTGTTTATTTAATTGCAGTTTTCAATATATAAATCATTGAACTTTTTACCAACTTCTTCATTTGAATAATTCTTTATTGCAAAAGATCTAATTCTAGAAGGATTAAAGAAATTAGGATTATCAACCATGAAATTCATTTCACTTAGTAGTTGATCAATACTTCCAGCATCCACTAATCTTCCTAATTCATTGTTAAATAGTTCTGGTATTCCTCCCACTTTTGTTGCAATGAATGGAGTTCCTGAGGAAATAGATTCTATTAAAACAAGAGGAAGATTCTCAATATTACTGAACAATACAAAAACATCTGCTTTTTGCATTTCTTTAGCAATTTGATCGTGTGTTTTTTCAGATTCAACTACTACAGTATTCTTAGTTTTTAAAGTACTTACTTTTTTAATAATCCAATCGACAGGACCATCTCCTATAATTTTTAATACCATATTTTTGTGCTTTATTTTTTCAAAAGCATCTATTATTCCAGAAACATTTTTAATAGAATCGTCTAGTGTAGAAACATGTAAAAAAGTGAAATTATTTTTATTGGTATCTAATTCTCCAATATGAAATTTATCGGTATCTACCACATTTGGAATAATTTGATATTTTGCCTGGTAATTGGCATTAATCATACAATTTTTTAATTGTTTAGAAACAGGAGAAATCACAGATGAAAACCTAATACCAATCTTAATTAGCTTCATTTCCAAAAAACTTAAATTATACTTTGCTAAGTCCTGAAAACCATGCCAATTTTCAGAAACAACATAAGGGATTTTATATCTCCATTTCAAATAAAGTGCCTGCCAAATACCTGGATGCATTATATTCATGTGAACAACATCAAATTTTAATTTATTTTTCTCTTTAACAAAGTGAAATCCTTTAGTAAAAGCAACAAAATAATTTAGATACTTAAAAATACCTCTTTTAAAATAAACAATAGTTGTTTTAAGTTCATGATCTTGGAAATACTTAATTTCATAGTCTTTTACATTATCGTCTGCAACTATATATAGTACATTAATTGAATTGTATTTTGAAGCAGCCAATGCATGGTATCTCACAAAATTTCCCAAAGTTGTATGAACTCTACTTGGGTACCATGATGAAAGAAACAATACATTTTTCATTATTGAAAATAATTTTCAAGAGGACAAATTGGCAATTCTTTCCTCTAAAATTTTAATTTGTTTTTCAGCATCATTTTTTTTCTTGATTTCCAAATCCACCACTTGTTTAGGAGCATTTTCGGAAAATCTAGAATTATTAAGTTTTTTCATAACACTTTCAAGAAAACCTTTCTTTTTTTGAATTTCAATTTGGATTTTTAAAATCTCTGATTTGGTATCAATTGAATCCGTAAAAGGAACAAAGAACTCATTGTTATTAACTACAAAGGAATAAGCTGCTGAAATTGATTCATCTGTAAAAACTAAACTTGATAAATTACATATTTTTAATAGTAATGAGTCAAATATATTGGACCAGTTGGTATTGACTTTAACATTTAGCTCTAAAAGAACCTTATTAGAAATATTTTTCTCTTTTCTTAAATTTCTAATCCCCATAACAATAGCTTGGAAGTTTTGAAATTCATTTAAAATTGTGGAATCCTCAATATTTTCTTCTGGCCATTTCGCATTAACAATATAAGTATTGTTTCTAGGTTTTAATTGTTGCCAAATTTCTTCAGCAATAAATGGAGTAAATGGATGAACTATTTTAAGGAGTTTTTCCAAAACTAAAACTACTGAATCGTAAGTCTTTCTATCAATTGGTTGCTGGTAAGCTGGTTTAATCATTTCAAGAAACCAAGAGCAATAGTCATCCCAAATAGTTTTATAGGTCAACATGAGAGCTTCTGAAATTCTGAACTTATCGTAAGAGCTATTTATATTAACTATGTTTTGAGAAACTTTAGATTCAATCCATTTTAAAGCAATTAATGAGGATTCTTCTTGTTCAATTTCATCAGAAACGGTCCAAGATTGAATTAATCTAAATGAATTCCATAGTTTGTTGGTAAAGTTTCTTCCTTGCTCACAAAGATTTCTATCGAACAATAAATCATTTCCAGCTGGAGAAGAAAGAAGCATTCCTACTCTAACCCCATCTGCTCCATATTTTTTAATTAATTCTAATGGATCAGGACTGTTTCCTAAAGATTTTGACATCTTTCTACCCAATTGGTCTCTTACAATACCGGTAAAATATACATTCTTAAAAGGTGGCTTATCTACATATTCATAACCAGATATAATCATTCTTGCAACCCAAAAAAACATTATTTCTGGGGCTGTAACTAAATCGTTTGTGGGATAGTAATAATCTAATTCTTTTTTATCATTTGAAAAACCATCAAAAACAGCAATAGGCCATATCCAAGAAGAAAACCATGTATCCATCACATCTTCATCCTGCACTAAATCGTCTAATTTATATTGTTTGTCTGATTGACTATTAAGTTTCTTTAAGGCTTCTGCTTTACTAGGAGCAACAATAAAATCTTCCTTTCCATCGCCATAAAAGAATGCTGGTATTTGATGTCCCCACCACAATTGTCTAGATATACACCAATCTCTAATATTCTCTACCCAATGACGGTAAGTATTTTTAAATTTTGGAGGATGGAACTGAACTGTATCGTTCATAACGTTTTCTAATGCTGGAATACTTAATTTTTCCATAGAACAAAACCACTGAAGAGATAATCTTGGTTCAATAATAGCATCTGTTCTCTCAGAGAATCCAATCTTATTTATGTGGTCTTCTATTCTAATTAAGTAACCAGAACTATCTAGTTCGTCCGCTATAGACTTTCTCACGTCAAACCTATCTTGACCTACAAATAATTTTGCATTTTTATTTAAACATCCAGAGGAATCTAGAATGTTTATCACTTCCAATTGATGTTTCTTACCCAATTCATAATCGTTAGGATCATGGGCTGGAGTTATCTTAAGACAACCAGTACCAAATTCCATATCTACATAATCGTCAAAAATAATTGGTATACTTCTATTAATTAGAGGAACAATTGCCCGTTTGCCCTTAAGGGAGATATATCTTTCATCTTCTGGGTTAATACAAATTGCAGTATCTCCAAGAATGGTTTCTGGCCTAGTGGTAGCGATATTCACCCACTCATCGTCTGAACCTTCAATTTTATATCTTAAATAATATAGTTTTGAATTTACTTCCTTGTAAAAAACTTCTTCATCACTCAATGCAGTTTTTGCTTGAGGATCCCAGTTAATCATTCTTTCTCCCCTATAAATAAAACCCTTTTGGTGAAGATCACAAAAAACGTTTATTACACTTTTATAGTAATTATCATTCATTGTGAAATTGGTTCGATTCCAATCACATGAAGCTCCAAGTTTTTTAAGTTGGCTGAGAATAACTCCGCCATGCTTATGGGTCCATTCCCAGGCATGCTCTAAAAACTCTTCACGAGATAAATCTCCTTTTTTAATACCATCTGCCCTTAACTTTTGAACCACTTTAGCTTCAGTAGCAATAGATGCATGATCGGTCCCTGGAACCCAGCAAGCATTTTTACCAAACATTCTAGCTCTTCTTACCAAAACATCTTGAATGGTATTATTAAGCATATGTCCCATATGTAATACACCGGTAACATTGGGAGGAGGAATAACTACTGTATAAGATTCTCTATCGTCAGGTTCTGAGTTAAACAGACCTTGATCTGTCCATATTTTATACCATTTGTCTTCCGATTCTGAAGGATCGTATGTTTTTGAAATTGCCATAATTTTTGTTACAGTTACAAAAGTAATTTTACATTCTTAAAACTGTGATACAATATTGCTTTTTTTTAGCTAATAATCCAATTTTGAAGAATTTGTTTTCCATAATCTGTCAATATACTTTCTGGATGGAACTGAATGCCAGATATTTTAAGGTCTGAATGTCTAAAAGCCATTGCATAGTTCTCAAAATCTAAAGCAGTTACTTTTAGTTGTTTTGGAACATTTGTTATTACCCATGAATGGTAATGGCCAATATTTATGTTGTTTGGAACATTTTTAAAAAGAAAATCGTGATTTAAAATCTCTATCTGGGTTTGAATACCGTGTCTAACCTTTTTCAAATTATGAAGTTCAGCTCCAAAAAACTGTCCAATTGCTTGAAACCCTAGGCAAACTCCTAATATATTATTCGTTAAATGGTATTTTTCAATAGAATAATTTAACTCTTTATTTTCAGAAGGTAATCCAGGACCAGGTGAAAGTAAAATTTTATGTTCGTCTGAAATTAAGTCATGATTTATCTCATCGTTTCTGAAAATGGTAATTTCCTTACAATAAGGTTCTAAGTAATGAACTAGATTGTAGGTAAAAGAATCGTAATTATCTATAATTATTAAATTTATCAATATTTATTTATGTAAAAATTTCTTTTGAAATTAGAAAGATAATATTCAATCTTGCATAACTTGTTAGAATATTTCTATGAATAATTTTCTTTACTACATAATAATAATTCCAATTTCCAATTTAAACAACTTTTTTTTATACTTAGTTTCAGATTTTTTATTCCTGATAGTTGGTAGATTATTAAAATATAGGAAAGCACTAATCACCAAAAACCTTAAAAATTCTTTTCCAAAAAAAAGCAAAAATGAAATAAAAAATATACGAAGGTATTTCTACAAGCATTTCTCAGATTTGATTGTAGAGAGTTTAAAGGGATTTACCATTTCAGAAAGAGGAATTAATAAAAAAATTAAATTAAAAAATACCGAGTTATTGAATGAAATGGCACAAAAGAAACAAAATATAATTCTAATTGGGGGGCATTATAATAATTGGGAGATGAGTGCTCAAAAAATGCCTTTGGAATGTAAACATGAGCTTTTTGCTATTTATAAGCCATTGAGTAATAAGTTTTTTGATAAAAAAATGAAAGATTCAAGAGAAAAATTTGGACTCAGAATGATTCCCATGAAAGAAACAAAGAATTATTTCCATACGGACAATGAAAAACCAAGAGCTATTATTTTTGGTTCTGATCAAAGTCCATCTAATACCAAAAATGCACATTGGATGAAATTTCTAAATCAGGAAAGTGCCTTTTTATTTGGAGCAGAGAAATATGCTAAAGAATTTAATTGGCCCGTTGTTTTTGTAAGTATCCAAAAAATAAAAAGAGGAACTTATGAAGTATCCTTTCAATTAATTACAGATCAACCAAAAAAGGAGCCTAAGGGAAAGATAATTAATGATTTTGCAAACCTTTTGCAAGCAGATATTAACCAAAACCCACCTTATTGGCTTTGGACTCATAATCGATGGAAAAAAAGTAAATAGCTATTTTACAGCAATTTATACATTTTAAAACGTTTATAAATGATAATAAACGAATCTTAATCATTTAAATTTAAATTTTTTTGAATTTTTGAATTTTAATTTGCAGTGTCGAACAAATATCGGCCATATTGTTAAACTAAAATCAAATATAAATATGAGAAATCTAAGAAACAAAGTACAATTAATAGGTAATGCAGGAAGCACACCAGTAGTTCAAGAAACAAAGAATGGTAATAAATATGCAAAAATATCTTTAGCTACTAATAACAACTACACCAATAAAGATGGTGAAAAAGTAAAAGAAACACAATGGCATCCTATTGTATTTTGGGGAAAGAAAGCTGAAATTGCAGAGAAATATATCTCAAAAGGACAAGAGGTATTTATAGAAGGTTCTTTAAATTATAGAACTTATGAAAATGACGAGGGTGAAAAGAAATATGTATTTGAAATAATCTCAAATGACTTATTATTACTAAATAACTAAGAATAAATTATATTGATAATTTTTAAAAGAGCCCTTTTGGGCTCTTTTTTTTATTTAATGATTTTTTTCACAAAATTATCCCAAGAATAAGAATCGTGCTTTTTAGAAATAGCGGAACTCATCTCCTTTTCATTGTTATCCTGTGAAAAATAATCCAAAATATATTCACTCATTTCTTCAGGGTTGGTAGAACTAATATATCCGTCTTTTTTATGATCTATTATTTCAGGCAGTCCCCCAACGTTGGTTACTAGCATAGGTTTATTATAATACATTGCTAATTGAGTAACACCACTTTGAGTAGCTGAAGTGTAGGGCAAGATTACTAGATTCGAAACTGAAAAGAAATCTGGAACTTGTTTGTTCGCTATAAATTGATTGTAAATTATAATGTTGTTTAAACTTAAATCTCTTATCAAATCTTGATATCTCTCTTCAGAATCGTAAAATTCTCCAGCAATAATTAATTTAATATTCTTTTCTACAATTAATTTATTTGACATTGCTCTTATTGCTAAGTCTAATCCTTTGTATTTTCTAATTAAACCAAAAAATAAAATGTATTTACCTTCTTTAAGGTTAAGACTTTTAAGTGCGGAAGCTTTATCGGTAATTTTACTGTAAGTATTGTAAATGGGATGAAAAAGTGATTCAACACTTACTCTATTATTTATTTTGTTGATATCCTTTTTAACTTTATCACTTAAAGTAAAATGAGAGTCACATTTATTTAAAAAATAATTAACCAACATAGTATCACCTAATCTTTTTTCATGGGCAATAGCATTGTCAACAATCCCAAAAACTGGAATTTTATTTCTTTTCAAATATCCACCTATTATTCCAAGACAGGGAGCGAAGAAAGGCATCCAGAATCTAATAAAAACTTTACTTGGATTTTTAGCCTTAATATATTTTGCTGTTCTCCACCATGAGATTGGATTAATTGAATTAATTATAGAAGATATTTTAAAGTTAAAAGCTTCCGATTGCTCTACTCTATTTTGAGATTTTCCAGGGAAAAGAAATTTAGGATACTGTAGAGAAAAAGAAATTATTTCCACTAAATACCCTTTTTCTTCAAAGGATTTGGCCAATGCTTCATTAAAATCTGAAATCCCTCCTCTTAGTGGAGAAGCAGGACCAACTATAATGATTTTAGTCATTAACGTTTAATTTTTCTCTGATTTGGTATTGGTTTCTATTTGGGGAATTTCTAGACAACATTTCACCTAAAAAACCAGCAAGAAAAAACTGAACACCTATTATAATTGAAATTATAGCAATATAAAACTCTGTTCTGTTGGCAATTAATTTTGCACCCTTGTCCAGAAAAATTTTATCTATACCAATGTAAATTAAAAAACTAAAGCCTATTATAAAAACAAAAATTCCTAGGGTGCCAAATAAATGCATTGGTCTTTTCCCAAATTTCCCAATAAAAGTTATACTGAATAAATCTAAAAAACCAAAAATAAAACGTTCTAAGCCAAATTTAGTTTCTCCAAATTTCCTAGCTTGGTGCTTCACTACTTTCTCTGTAATATTTTGAAAGCCTGCCCATTTAGCAATTAATGGTATATACCTATGCATCTCCCCGTAAACTTCAATATTTTTAACCACATCTGACTTGTAAGCTTTAAGACCACAATTCATATCGTTGAGTTTAATTCCAGATACTTTTCTTGTAACTGCATTGTATAATTTAGTAGGAATTGTTTTAGAAAGTGGATCTTTTCTATCCTTTTTCCAACCAGAAACAATATCAAATCCATCTTTATTAATCATTTCATAAAGACCAGGTATTTCGTCTGGAGAATCCTGTAGATCCGCATCCATAGTAATAACAACATTTCCAATGGAAAGCTCAAAACCAATGTTTAAAGCTGCAGATTTTCCGTAATTTCTTCTAAAAGCAACTCCTTTGATATTTTTATTTTTAGATTGAAGATTGTTGATTACTTCCCACGAATTGTCCTTACTTCCATCGTCAATAAAAATAAGTTCATACTTTAAATTTGAGCTTACAATAACTTTATCTATCCAATCCGAAAGCTCTGGCAATGATTCTGCTTCATTGTAAAGTGGAACTACTATAGATAAATCTAAATTCATACAACAAATATATTGAAGTTTATCAATAGGGTTTGTTAATTCTTTTTAATTAAATTTTTTATTTATTAGTATTAATAGAATTATATTGGGCAACTAATGATTAAAATCATCACTTTTTAATTGTAAACCCTAGATGAAAGCACTAATTCTAAAAGAAATAAGATCTTATCTAAGTTCTATTATAGGTTATGCTGCTATTATTGTTTTCTTAATTAGCTCTGGATTCTTTGTTTGGATTCTTCCTGGAAATAATAATATAATTGATATGGGAGAATCTAGTTTACAAACATTTTTTTCTCAAGCACCAGGGATTTTAATGTTTTTATTCCCCGCATTTACCATGCGATGTTTTGCAGAGGAGAACAAAACCGGGACATTAGAACTATTAGTAACCCAGCCGATATCCATATTTAAAATTATTCTTTCCAAATATCTAGCTGCTAGTTTTCTTGCAGTTTTAACAATTCTACCTACTTTGATATATTATATAAGCGTCCATCAAATGGGAGAAATTGTGGGTAATATTGACCACCCTTCTACTATTGGAGGTTACCTAGGTCTTTTATTGCTTAGTATTACCTATGTTGCAATTGGAATTTTAGCATCAAGTCTTTCCAAAAATCAGGTAATTGGTTTTTTACTAGGGCTTTTTTTTAATTTCATAATCTATGTTGGTTTTTCCTATTTAGCAGTATTTGTTGGTGATCCATTGGACTACTATTTAATGAATTTGAGTATGCTAGATCATTTCAATGCTCTCCAAAGAGGGATAATTGATTCTAGAGATATTGCATACTTTTTATCTGTTATATTTTTAACACTTTATCTTACAATGATAGTATTGAAGAAAAAGTAAATGAAAAGGATTTATTCAAAATATAAGAGCATCTTAAATCTAGCAATAGTTATTGCATCTTTAGTTGTTTTTAATATTGTAGCAAATAAAATATTTTTCAGAATAGATTTATCTTCTGATCAAATTCACTCTTTATCTCCAAAAACAAAAGATCTTCTTGTCAATCTTGAGGATATAATTAGTGCCGATGTTTATTTAGATGGAGATTTTCCTGCAGAAATTGAGAAACTTAAAAAAGCCCTTTCAGAAAAGTTAGATGAATTTAAAGCTTTTGGTGGAGAAAATTTCAAAGTTAATTTTATAAATCTTGATGAAGATCCTGAGCTAGCGAAAGAATTCAAAAATCAAGTTTTTAATGATGGACTAGATTATAGTGACATATTGATTTCAAGAGATAGCAAACAAGAAGTAGTTAGAATTTGGCCTGGAATTATATTAAGAATGGGAGATCAATTTAAAGCTGTTCAACTTTTACAAAAAGGAAAATTTCCAATTTCTCAAGTTATTATCAATCATTTCAACGACCAATTGGAGTACAACTTAATTCTTGGAATAAATAATCTTTTAAAACCTGCTACTAAAAAAATTAAGTTTTTAAGAGGACATGGAGAACTTGACAATGCAGATGCGTGGATAGTAAGAGACCAACTTATAAAGAATTACGATGTGGATACCATAAGAATTAAACAATTAAAAGTGAAATATTACAATGAAACCATTGAAATATCCAACAATAAATACGATTCTTTAATTAAAAATAAAATTGATTCAATTTTCGTTTCTGAGAGACCAATACCAGTTTTTGATGAATTTGGTAATCCAAATAAAAATGCGAAGAGATATATTACTAAAACATTCCAGAATCAAGAAATTTCTAAATTCCTGAAAGATGTTTCGAAAATTAGTGAAGATCTAGATGTTTTAGATGAAACAGACCTATTATTAATTGCCAAGCCAAAAACCTCTTTTTCAGAGAAAGAATTATTCATAATTGACCAATACGTTATGAATGGAGGAAAAATTATTTGGATGGTAGATATGTTGGAGGTAAATGAATCTGAATTAGTGGATACTAATATAACTTATGCTAGGCCTTTAAAACACCAACTACAGCAATTTCTGTTTAAATATGGAGCAAGATTTAATGTAAATATGGTTAATGACGTAAGATGCGCTCCAATAACTAGAGAAGATGGATTAGGTAGAATTCCAAATTGGTATTTTTATCCTCTATTATACCTTGACAAACCATCTATTTATCTAAATAATGTTGGACCTATAAAAACAAGATATGTCTGTTCAATTGATACTGTTGGAGATGATAATATTAAAAAAACTGCATTATTAAAGTCATCTGCTGAATTTAAAATATTAAGACAAACTTCTGTCAATTATCAAAATTTATACAATTACAATCCAAGAAATTTTGATATTGATTTAAATAATGAAGCTCCTGTTTCAGCATGGTTGTTTGAAGGAGTTTTTAAATCAAATTATGAAAATAGGGCTGTAAGTAAAGATTTTAAAAAATTTATATCCAATCCTATTGTTAATTTCAAATCAAAAAGTAAGGAAACTAAAATGATTTTTATTGGCGATGGAGATTTGATAAGAAATGATTTTATAAAAGCGGATAATCAAATTAAACCAGTTCTGCTTTCATTTGAAAGTGCAGACTATGGGACTTCTGAATTTTTCCCAAGATATGGCAATGAGGTATTTTTTCTAAACATTATAGACGAACTGTTAGATAGAAGTGAACTTATTCCTTTAAGATCGAAAATGAACATGCCAAGACTTCTTAATAAAGAAATTTTTGGACAAAGAAATTTTTGGCAACTTATTAATATTTTGATTCCTTTAATATTAGTAATCGTTATTGGCCTAATTAATCAATATAGGAGAAAAAAGAAATATGCATAAGAAGTTTTTTAAAGTCACGATATATAGTTGGTTACTTTTAAGTCTATTTAGTTGCAACAATGATTCTAGCTATTATGATTTAAAGGATTTTGCAATTAAGGATACCTCAAAAGTTATTAAGTTTAAAATTTCAGATACAGAAGATAACAGCATTGTAATTTCAAGAAGTGTCAATTCCAATAAATGGATAATAGAAGGTTCTAAATATATAGCAAATAAATCCAGTGTGGATTTATTAATGGAAACCTTTTATAGAATTAGAGTAAAACAAGATGTTCCTAAATCTGCTTTTAAAACTGTAATTAATCGACTTTCAGTAAGACATAAGAAAGTAGAAATATTTCTAGAAAATGACAAAGCATTCAAAACATGGTTTATTGGCTCTCCTACTCAAGATCATTTAGGAACCTACATGTTACTTCAGAATGGAAATAATAAAAGCTCGAAACCTTACATTACTTACAAACCTGGAATGTATGGATCTCTAGATGTTAGATTTTTCACAGATTGGAAAGGATGGAGATCTCCTCGTGTTTTTAATTATCCAAATCCTAAAAGCATAAAAAATATTTCTGTGAATTTTTCTGAAAAACCCAAGGAGAGTTATACAATATCTTACAAAGATGATACCATCAAGTTATTTGATTTAAATAACAAAGAATTAAGCAACTATGATTCTATTCAGGTGAAGCATTATTTGTCTCACTTTGAAAATGTTAGTTACAATAAAATCATGTTTGAAAAACAAAACGTTATGGACTCTATTTTTAAAAGTAAGCCACATTACTATTTTGAGTTAACAGATTCTTCCAACAAAGTTACTAAAGTTGAATTTTGGAAAATTAAAGATATTGATTCTTCAACAGGTTGGGATGCAGAACATGGCTATATTCGAGTAAATAAAAACAATGAGCTTTTAAGGGCTCAATATTTCAACTGGGAAATCTTATTTAAACCCCTTTCTTTTTATACTCGGAGATATTATTAATTAGGTGTTAATAAATAAGGTTAATACTAATAGTATATTATTAATACTATTCTGATATTTATATCATTAACCTATTTATTATGAAGTTTATAGTTTCAAGCCAAGTATTATTAAAGCAATTACAATCCATTGGTGGTGTTCTTAATAGTTCTAATACCCTTCCAATTTTAGATAACTTTTTGTTCGAAATTCAAGATCAGAAACTTACCATATCTTGTTCGGATTTGGAGTCCACAATGACATCTACTATTTCTATAGATGCAAAAAGTGAAGGTAGTATTGCTATTCCAGCAAAAATGTTGTTAGATATTTTAAAAACGTTTCCTAATCATCCACTGACTTTCTCTATAGATGATAAAATGGGTGTAGAAATTTCTTCAGATTATGGAAAGTATAAATTAAGTGGTTATTCTGGAGTTGAATTCCCTAAATCCCCATTAATTGAAGCACCTTCAACTGTTACTATCAGCAGTCATATTTTTCAAAGAGCTATTGAAAAAACAATTTTTGCATCTGGAAATGATGATTTAAGACCGGTAATGAGTGGTATATTTATTCAGTTATCCGAATCTGATTTAACATTTGTTGCTACTGATGCTCATAAATTAGTTAGATATACAAGAAATGATGTAAAATCTTCTGCTGCAGCATCATTTATTGTTCCAAAAAAACCCATGAACTTATTAAAAGGATTGCTACAAAATTTTGAAGGCGAAGTAACTATTAAATACAATGAATCTAATGCTAGTATTGCATTCAATGATATTTTACTTACTTGTAGATTAGTAGATGGCAAATACCCTAACTACGATGCTGTTATTCCAAAAGAAAACCCAAACAGATTGACCGTAGATAGAAATGCTTTTTTTCAATCCATTAAACGAGTAAGCATTTTCGCTAACAAAACTACTCACCAGGTACGATTAAAAATTAATGGAAGTGAATTAAATATTAGCGCAGAAGATGTGGACTTTTCTAACGAAGCTAATGAGAGATTGACCTGTTCTTATGAGGGTGAATCTATGGAAATTGGTTTTAATTCAAGATTCTTAAATGAAATGCTTCAAAATATTGATTCTGACAATGTTATATTTGAACTTAGTGCACCCAATAGAGCTGGTATTCTAATTCCCGACACCAGTGAAGATGGCGAAGATATTTTAATGCTAGTAATGCCTGTTATGCTTAACTCTTAAGCTAACTTATAATTTTTTAAGGTATTGGTGATGATTTTTATACAATCGTCTAATTGATCTTTAGTAATTGTTAGTGGTGGAGCGAACCTTATTATATTTCCATGGGTTGGCTTAGCTAGTAGTCCGTTGTTTTTCATTTCAAGACATAAGTTCCAAGCAGTATTACTTTCTTCCGTATCATTAATTACAATAGCATTAAGAAGTCCTTTTCCTCTTACCAATTTAACTATTGGTGAATCTTTTATAAACTTATTTAATTCTTCTCTAAAATATTCTCCTAAATTATAAGCATTTTCTGCAAGATTTTCTTCAATAATAACTTCTAAAGCTGCTTGTGCAACAGCACATGCTAATGGATTACCTCCAAAAGTAGAACCATGTTCTCCAGGCTTAATGCACATCATTACCTCATTATTTGCCAAAACTGCAGAAACAGGAAATACACCACCAGAAAGTGCTTTTCCGAGAATAAGTAAATCGGGCTTGGCATTTTCATAATCTGAAGCCAACAATTTACCAGTTCTTCCTATACCGGTTTGAACTTCATCTGCTATAAAGAGTACATTGTACTTATCACATAAGAGTCTGACTCCTTCTAAATAGCCTTCGTCCGGCACTACAACACCAGCTTCGCCCTGAATAGGTTCAACCATAAAGGCTGCTACATTAAAATCTTTTAATTCTGTTTCCAATGCTTCTAAATCGTTGTAAGGAATTAAATCATAGCCTGGCATGTAGGGACCAAAATCTTTGTAAGAAAGAGGATCGTCTGAAGATGAAATTGCTGCTAATGTTCTACCCCAAAAATTACCTTTAGCAAAGATTATACGGGCTTTATTTTCAGGAATTCCTTTTTTTAAGTAGCCCCATTTTCTAGCCAATTTATTAGCAGTTTCACCACCTTCCACTCCTGTATTCATTGGCAAGACTTTGTCATAATCAAACAAATCACAAATGAATTTTTCATAAGGTCCAAGAGCAGAATTATAAAAAGCTCTACTTGTTAAAGTTAGTTTCTTAGACTGGTTAATTAATGCATTAATAATTTTGGGATGACAGTGGCCTTGATTAACAGCAGAATAGGCACTTAAAAAATCAAAATATTTTTTTCCTTCACAGTCCCAAACATACACTCCTTCTCCCCTTTCCAATACTACCGGAAGTGGATGGTAATTATGTGCCCCAAAATCATTCTCGAGCTGCATTAATGAAGTAGAATCTGTCATGATAATTTTTTGACAAATATAATAATTCGTTTCTTGAAGAGAATTAATTTTTTAAATAAGTGATATTTAAAGTATAATTAATTTTCTTTGCATTATGTCAATACCAAAGACCATCAATTTATATAGAAAAAAAATCATTTCTTCCACTGGAAAAGCATTAAAAGATTTTTCAATGATTGACCATGGAGATAAAATAATGGTTTGTATTTCAGGTGGTAAAGACAGCTATACCATGTTAGAAATGTTCATACATTTCCAGAAATATGGAGATATAGATTTTGATTTTATTGTTGTCAATATGGATCAAAAGCAACCTGGTTTTCCTACGGAAGTATTGCCAAAATATTTATCTAATCTTAAAGTCAATTTTAAAATTATTGAAAAAGATACTTACAGTATTGTAAAAGATAAAATTCCAGAAGGAAAAACAATGTGCAGTTTATGCTCAAGATTAAGAAGAGGAACTCTATATGATGAAGCAAGAGAACTTAACTGTAATAAAATTGCATTAGGTCACCATATGGACGATATTATTGAAACCTACTTTTTGAATTTATTTTTTAGTGGTAAAATGGAGGCAATGCCTCCAAAGTATTTAATTGACAAGAGAGATTTAATTGTAATAAGACCATTGGCCTATTGTAAAGAAGAAGAAATTCAAGAATATTCTGATTTAGTAAAGCATCCTATAATTCCTTGTAACTTATGTGGATCGCAAACCAATCTTCAAAGAAAAAAGATAAAAGCCCTTATGAAAGAATGGGAGCTTATTTACCCAAATAGAAAAGCAATAATATTTAGAGCTTTACAAAACATCTCACCATCTCATATGTTAGATAGAAATATTTTCAATTTTGAAGATCTTCAAGCAGTAGAAGACTCCAACTTATTTGTTTGAAAAAGATTTTAATTGTTTAATAATTGTAATATTATTAGAAGTTCCAGCAAAATGGTACTTTGAATTAGAGTAATTAATCTTAAGGTTTTTCACTTTAAAACCAACTCCCCAAGAAATCCCAGTTGTACCTGGTCTAGATTCTGGTTGAAGATTATTTCTTGATAAAAAATCATAGCCAAATCTCATGTTGAAATTCTTTGAAAATAAAAATTCTGTACCAATTATAATATGATTGAAAAAATTAGAGAACAATTGATTAATTTGAACTGCACTTTGGTTAGTAGTTTGAGTATTTGATGAAAAACTCCATCTATTCAAATGATGGTATGATAAATGAAATCTTATTGGAGCATGTTTTAATTTAGTATTTACTCCTAAAACAGAATTAAATGGTAATTTATTTTTGGGATTAGATTCTTGATAGCTTTTAATTGAAGTTCCGATATTGCTCAATAATAAATACCCACCTAGCTGCTTTTCCTCGTCGAAATAAGTTATACTAATGTCAGAGCCAATAGCAAATGAATTATATTGTTCAAATACAGAACCAAGAAATTTTAAATTAACACCAATCTGAATATTATCATTTAACTTTTTAGAATGACCTAATTGAAATATCCAATCGCTAGCTGAAAATGAATTTCCCAACGAATTTCCTGTTGGGGTGTAATATTCAAAATCTCCGTAGTTATTATAAAACAAGGACGCTGAAAAAACACCTTTTTCTTTTACTTTAAAATTGTAATTAACCATTCCAAAATCAGAATCTGCAAAATGATTGTTGTAGTTAATTACCAACTGATTTTCGTGATTGGAAAGAAGATTAGATGGTATAAATATAGCTATTGAAGCATCCTCAGAATCAAAAACACCTATTGGGTACCCACCAAGAGATGAATTTCTAGATGTACAATTGTTATTTAGAATAGAATAAGATGTAACTGCTTGTTGCGAAAAGCAAAAACTTACAGATAAAATTAAAATGATTAAAACCTTTAATCTAAACATAAAACAACAACGATTTAAATAGAACTTTATTATTTAGACATTAAATCTAAAATGCATTACATCTCCGTCATTCACCACATATTCTTTCCCTTGAATCATTAATTTACCTGCTTCTTTGACAGAACTTTCAGAACCATACTCTACAAAATCACTAAACTTGATTACTTCAGCTTTTATAAATCCCTTTTCAAAATCTGTATGAATTACACCTGCAGCTTGTGGGGCGGTCATGCCTTTTTTTATGGTCCATGCCCTTACTTCTTTTTCTCCTGCAGTAAAGTAAGTCTGCAAGTTTAATAAAGAATATGCATTTTTTATAAGCTTACTTACCCCTGGTTCTTCAAGTCCTAGATCCTCTAAAAACATTTTTCTTTCCTCAAAATCATCTAGCTCAGCTATATCTGACTCAATTCCTGCACCTAAAACTAATATTTCAGCATTTTCATTAGCAACTAATTCTTTAACATTATCTACATGCTCATTTCCATTAATTACAGAACTTTCATCCACATTACAAACATAAATAACTGGTTTTGCTGTAATAAGTTGTAATTCATCTAAAAACTTGAAAAAACCCTCATCAATATCCAAAGATCTGATTGAATCCCCAGAAACAAGATGTTCTCTTGCCTCAGTGTAAACTTTATAAATTTTCTCAGATTCCTTATCACCAGATTTAGCCTTTCTTTCAATTGCTCCAATTCTCTTCTCTATAGTTTCTAAATCTTTTAATTGTAATTCTAAATCAATAATCTCTTTATCGGAAACAGGATTTACATCTCCATCAACATGAATAACATTATCGTCGTCAAAACATCTTAGTACATGGATTATGGCATCTACTTCCCTAATATTAGCTAAGAACTGATTTCCAAGACCTTCTCCTTTGTGTGCACCTTTTACTAATCCTGCAATATCTACAATTTCAATAGTGGTTGGAATAACTTTTTCTGGGTTGACTAATTGTTCTAGATTATTTAATCTACTGTCGGGAACTGTTATAGTTCCAATATTTGGTTCAATTGTACAAAAAGGAAAATTAGCAGATTGCGCTTTGGCATTGGAAAGACAATTAAAAAGAGTAGACTTGCCAACATTTGGCAATCCAACAATTCCACATTTTAGAGCCATTAATTTATAATTTAAAAGTAAATATTTTAGTTATTTATAATCTGTAAAATGCCTTGATTTTTTTCTTTTCCCTCATCAAAACTTAAGAAAAAATAATAAGTTCCCGACCCTAACGGATTGCCTTTAGAGTTGGTTCCGTTCCATTGGTTTTTGTAAGCGGAATCTTCAAAAACAACTTTTCCCCACCTGTTTAGAATTATCAAATTCACATCGTCATAAATCGATGCGAAATGGGTGTAAAAGTAATCGTTAAGATTGTCTCCATTTGGAGTAATAACATTTGGAATGTCACACTTTTCAATTACTAAATCTTCAGAAGTAGTTTCTTCACCACACTCATTTAGAACTGTTAATTGGATTTCGTGATTTCCAATAGTATAGTTATTACTATTTAGAAGTAAGGAATCTCCAATTGAAATTATCTCTCCATCCATATCTGTCCACTGATAAGTAAAATCAGTATTGGTATTGTAAATTATAGAGAGAATACTTTGTCCAACACAAAAAGTATCTAAAGAAAAAGGGAAAGGTTCTGGTTCTTCATTAAACTCAACTATGTGTATTAATGTATCGTTGCAATACACATCGAATAATCCCATAAAGTATGCACCAGGTTCTGAGGCAGTTATTGTTGGGTTGGAGACAGTATTATTTGGATCAAAAGATAAAGTTCCAAAATCACTATAATAAAGCCATAATCCACCTGAGGGAGGTAAATAATTTGAAGTATAATCAAAATAGTCATCACAAGTTGTAGTATCTCCTATTATTGAGCCCCCTTGAATTGTTTGAACTGTAATAACTGTATCGTAATAACATCCAAACTCGTCCTCAACAACAAAAGTATAATTTGTAGGTCCAAGACTATTTGGCTGAACTATAATGTTGGTATCCTGATTGGAAATAATTGTAGTATCAGGCAACCAGTTGGTGGATGTTATTGAAGGAGCATAAGTTTCACTATTTGGATGAAGAGTACTATTAAAATAAATTCCCCATTCACAAATATAACCGTCATCAATCCCCAAATTATCTCGTACAGTTAGTGTCCAAGTACCATTAATTGGACAACCAGTAAGTGCAGGAGCAAAACTTTGCTCAGGTTGGTATAATCCTGGTGTTACCATTTGACCAGCACTAGGACCAGTAGCAGTGGTTGGGGTAAAACCATTTACCCATGCTGGCATAGCATTACCTGAATTGGAAAAACAGTATTCTTCACAATAACCTATATTTCCAGTATTATTGTCATATGCACCTCCTAAAAAAGTACTACCTCCTCCAAAACCTCCTGGGAATAGTCCAGAGCCAGAGTAACTATTAAATACATTTATACTTAAACCACTAGGGCAAGTAAGCATCATTTCTAAATCACCTAAATAAGAATGTTCCATTTTAACACACATTTTTTCAATGTCAGAAGCATTTTGAATAGTAATTCCAGGTGTAAATCCAGAAATACTAATATCAGTTGTATAATTAATTCCTGAACCATCAGGAAGATAAGTTTGGGTACCAAAAACACCTCCTATTGGAAAGTTGGTAGAGACTGGGTCCACCCCTACTGTATCGGATCCAGTAACTCCACCAAATAATTCAGTAACTCTTCCTAAACAAATGGGAGATTGAGCTGGTCCACAAGTGGAAAAATTGGGTCTAGTAGATACTCTAATTTTACAAAAACTATATCGGAACTGACCAAAAGAATCTTCAATTTTTAAAGTAACAAAATATCCATTTCTTGCAGGTGGAGTAAATAAAAAAGAGTTGGTTGTGTAAGAAGATCCATCACTTAATTCCCAAGAAACAGTATAGCTATTAGACTGCATGTATCCACCTCCACTAAGTGCTGCAGAATCACCACCTGGCTCATAAGGAAAATATGGCTCAGCTACAAACTCAACAATGTCACCAAAACAAATATCTACATATCCAGTATCTATTGGAAATAAGTCATTTAAAGTGTCTCCTGATCCATTGGCATTTCCTGTAATAAATGCGCTGATATGGTTAGAAAATGGTTGAATAAGATTGGCACAAGATAAGTTGGCACCCCAACCGGCACCTTGAAAAGAAGCATTACTTACAAATTTAAATGTCAAACATCCTGAGGTATTTGCCCAAGAAGCTGAAATATTAACGCCGTTTGGAAAAGTTGAATCGTTTATGGCAGCAAGTAAAGGATCATTTACTGTAGGACCATCATATACATATAACGTGTCTGTTGGATGTATATTTAAAACATATCCGTTTGCAGGATCATTTAAAATTGCCAAAACCATTTTTGAGCCTGTAGAATCTGGACATAAAGTGATGGTTTCATATTCGTTAGGGCCATAAGGTAAAGCGTCCCCACCAGCATCTCTAAAATTAATAAAAGAACCGTTGTTAAAATCCGTGTCACAGTTACAAGGACCATTATTAGTATTGGAAGTCCAATCATCATCTGAAATCAAAACCTCAGGCTGTGCATATACTTCAAAAATGAAAAATATATTAAATAGGAATATATATTTAAACTTATTCAACTGTTTTCATTTCGTTTTTAAGATGGTTGATTGACTTTAAAACCAATAATGTATTCCAATTGGAAACAAGATAATATTGATAATCATTCATTAAAAAATCAACATCCATTTTGTCAATGTCTAATTTGGATGTGTCGCCTATTGAAATCGTACCAGCTAGTCTATTAGAAAATGACTTTTCTTTAGGGATATCTAAAAAGTAATAACCACTTTTATTTAAATAGTTAATGTTTTTTTTCTTGCTAAGAAAATCTATCAATTCTTGGTTTTCAAGGATATTTGAAGAAGTTTCTTTTTGTGAGAAAAAAGAATTACTGAATAAAAAAACTATAAATAACAAGGAGAATCTTTCCATAAAATTCGAAAATACAATTTTATAGGAAACTAGAACAACATTAACAGAAGATATTGTAAAAAAAGCAAATTGATATATTTTTTTGATTATTAAATTTAATTAATAAAATAGTTACTGAAAGTTGTTAACAGTCACCTTATAGAATAACTATATGCTTATTTTTGAATATTAAATTTTAAAAATGAAAAAATATAATTTAGAATCCTTGGAAAAATTTACTAGCCAAGTAAGAAGGGATATTGTAAGAATGGTTCATGCTCAAAATTCAGGTCATCCGGGAGGTTCTCTTGGATGTGTAGAATATTTTACTGCAATCTATAAGGTTATAATGAACCATAGTACTAATTTTTCTATGGATGGTAAAAACGAGGATTTATTTTTTCTGTCCAATGGACACATATCCCCTGTTTTTTATTCTGTTTTAGCTAGAACTGGTTATTTCCCAGTAAAGGAACTCAATACTTTCAGAAAAATTGATTCTAGACTTCAAGGACATCCAACAACTCATGAAGGTTTGCCAGGAGTAAGAGTGGCAAGTGGTTCTTTAGGACAAGGTTTAAGTGTTGCAATTGGAGCAGCAACCACCAAGAAATTAAATAAGGATACTAGTTTGGTTTATACACTCCACGGGGATGGAGAACTTCAAGAAGGACAAATTTGGGAAGCTGCCCTATATGCTTCGGCAAAAAAAGTAGATAACTTGATTTCTACTATTGATTTTAATGGAAGACAAATAGATGGAGATGTAGATGATGTACTTTCTCTAGGAAATTTGGAAGAAAAATGGAATGCGTTTGGATGGAAAACATTAAGTTGTAATGGTAATAACCTGCGGGAGATGATTGCAACTTTAGAAACAGCAAAAAGTTTAACAGGGAAAAAACAACCTATAATGATTATTATGAAAACTGAGATGGGTTACGGAATTGATTATATGATGGGGTCTCATAAATGGCATGGTGTTGCACCTAATGACAATCAATTAGAAATAGCTCTAAATCAACAAGTTGAGTCTCTAGGAGACTACTAATACTTTAATTTTTCAATTGCAATTTATGCAACTTTATTTTAAAATATCTTTCTTAATCCTATTAAGTTTTTTTAGTAGTGTTAATGCATTTGGTCAAAATGAAGATGGTAAAATTAGAATACTATTTATTTTTGATGGATCCAATAGTATGAATGCTCAATGGGGAAATAGTAGTAAGATAACTATTGCCAAGCAGTTAATGATACAAACTATAGATAGTCTGAAAATGCTTGAAAATGTAGAGCTAGCATTAAGAATGTATGGACATCAAACTAGAATTGTTCCTGGAAAACAAGACTGTTCGGATACTAAATTAGAAGTTCCATTTGCAGATGCTAAGGAAAATCACATCCATATAATTAATAAAATTAGGTCCTTAGAACCTAAAGGTACTACCCCAATAGCACGATCTTTGGAATATTCTGCAGATGATTTTACAGATTGCGAAAATTGTAGAAATATTATTATTTTATTAACTGATGGAATAGAGGCATGTGATGAAGATCCTTGTGCTGTCGCAATTGCCCTTAAAGAAAAAAAAATTAAACTTAAACCTTTTGTTATTGGACTTGGACTAGATACCTCTTACTTAAGTCAGTTTCAATGTATAGGAGAGTTTTTAAGTGCAGAAGACAAAGACTCATTTAAAAGCGTTATAAAATTTGTTATAAGTCAAGCTCTAAACAACACGACAGTGCAAGTAAATTTAAATAACATTAGAAATCTTCCTGAAGAAACAAATGTTACTATGAGTTTTTATAATGATAAAAACGATAAATTATTACATACCTACATGCACACGATAAATAGATTACAAAACCCAGATACTATTGCCTTAGATCCACTTTATACCTATAAACTAGTTGTGCATACGGTACCAGAAGTTATTGTAGAAGGAATTAAAGTCATTCCCGGCAAACACAATATTATAAATGCAAATACCCCCATGGGAGAGCTTAATTTGAAGATTCAAGGCTCTGTTGACCAATATACTGGCCTTAATTGCTTGGTCAAAACCACAGAGGAATCCTCCATAATTAACGTTCATAAAATGAACACTACAAAGCAGTATTTAGTCGGTGAATATGATTTAGAAATATTGACATTACCAAGAATAAAATTTGATAATGTTAAAATTAATCAAAGCCAAATAACAGATATAACCATTCCTCATTATGGAACTGTAGAATTAAATAAATCTATTGGACCGGCAGCACTCTTTTTAAAAAAAGATGGTAAAAATATTTGGTTATATGATTTTAATAAAGAGATGACTATTGAAAGCTTGAATATTCAACCCGGAAAATATATTATTAGTTTTCGAAATATAAGGTCTAAAAGTACTGCCCACACAATAATTAAGGAATTTACAATAGCCTCAGGACAAAACATAAACATAAATTTATAAAATGAAATTTGAAATTTTAGGAAATAAGGACACAAGATCAGGATTTGGAGATGGTCTTACTCAACTTGGAAAAAATAATCCTAATGTAGTTGCTCTTTGTGCAGATCTTACTGGATCATTAAAGATGAATGACTTTAAAAATCAATTTCCAGATAGGTTTTTTCAAGTAGGAATAGCTGAAGCTAATATGATGGGAATTGCGGCAGGAATGACCATAGGTGGAAAAATTCCATTTACCGGTACATTTGCAAATTTTTCTACTAGTAGAGTTTATGACCAAGTAAGACAATCCATAGCTTACTCTGGAAAAAATGTAAAACTTTGCGCCTCTCATGCTGGGTTAACCTTAGGTGAAGATGGAGCAACTCACCAAGTATTAGAAGATATTGGAATGATGAAAATGTTGCCTGGCATGACAGTTATTAACCCTTGTGACTATAACCAAACCAAAGCAGCTACCATTGCTATTGCAGATTATAATGGACCTGTATATTTAAGATTTGGACGACCAAAAGTTCCTATTTTTATTCCTGAAGACACTCCATTTGAAATTGGCAAAGCTTTACTTCTTCAAGAAGGAACAGATGTTTCTATTTTTGCAACTGGTCACTTAGTATGGGAAGCTGTAGAAGCAGCACAAGCATTAGCAAAAGAGGGATTATCCGTTGAACTAATTAATATTCATACCATTAAACCTTTGGACAATGAAAGCATCTTAAGGTCAGTAGCTAAAACAAAATGTGTTGTAACTGCAGAGGAACATCAAGTTGCTGGAGGAATGGGAGAATCAATAGCGCAATTGCTAGCTAAAAACCATCCAGTTCCAATGGAATTTGTTGCAGTTAATGATAAATTTGGAGAAAGTGGAAAACCAGCTGATCTAATGAAAAAATATGGTTTACATTCTTCTGATATAATAAAAGCAACCCATCGTGTTTTAAAGCGAAAATAATCGCCTTTGAATGCATGATAAACAAGTAGAAGAAGAAATAATATCTCTTTTTAATAATGAGAAAACCAAAAAAGAAGGATTTACACTTTTGGTAAATCATTTTAAAAAATCTATTTATTTTCAAATTCGAAGAATAGTTATTTCTCATGAAAATACAGATGATGTAGTACAGGAAGTTTTCATTAAATGTTGGAATAAACTAAATACTTTTAATGGAAAATCTAAATTATCAACATGGATTTACAGAGTAGCTTATAACGAAGCGATTCAATGGATTAGGAAAAATAAGAAAGAACATCATTTAAATATTTCTGAGATTCAAACAGATAAGCAGCCTACCAACAATATTTTCCATAAAGATGCCGAAGAAATAAGCATATTGTTAGAAAAAGCTGTTCTACAATTACCAGAAAAACAGAAAATGATCTTTCAATTAAAATATTTTGAGGATTTAACCTATAAAGAAATTCAGTTAATAACTGGTGGAAGTATAGGAGGCTTAAAAGCTAACTACCATTATGCAGTTACCAAAATAGAAAAATTATTAACTAGAGATTAAACCTTTTTAAGAAATAATTATCAAACTAGTGTATTGAAAAAAATGGATTATAGAAAAATATCAAAGAATATTGAAGTAATAAAACTTCTTAAAAAAAGAAAAGAAATTGAAGACAAGATTTTTAAATTAGATGAAAATGCTTTAATTAACTACGAACTTAAGTTATTAAGCAATCCAGCTATAAATGAATCCTTCCCTAATGCTTTTGAAGTAAGTAAGGTAATTAGTAAATTTAAGTAAAAGCAGATAAACAGTTAATAATAACTATGTTTAATGACATGGAAATATTTAAAAAAAATAAAAAGAAGTTTTTAAAATCTATATATAATATACCTGAAAACTATTTTAATGAACTCAACCACCAGCTTGAAAATCGAATAAATAGTTTAGAATCAAAAAAATCAAAAATTATTTTATTTAATAAATTATTTAAAGCAGCTGCAATGTTTTTACTATTAATAGGATTCTACTTCTTATTAAATTCACCAGACAAAAATGAAAATATTAACTATGTTCAATTAAATGAATCCATTGATGAATATTTAGCTATAGAAAACGAAATATTTTACACATTCATTAATGATGAAGACTTTAATCATTTTAATATTGATGAAAATATAGATGATTATTTAGAAATAGAAATTGATTTATAAACCTCTAAAAAAACAAACATGAAAAAATTTAATGAAATTAAAAAACTGAGTATTTTACTTATTATATTTCTATCCTCCACTTTTATTTTAGCTCAAAATGATTTAAATCAAAAAAAAGAAAATAAAGAGGCTATTAAAATTGCATTTTTCACTTCAAAAATGAATTTAAACACAGAAGAGTCTAGAGTGTTTTGGCCTGTAGTAAATGAGATGGAAAATGAGTTAAAAAATCTGAAAGATAAAAATGCTCATGGCAGAATGGTGCTGAAGGATAAAAAAATAGAAGACTTTTCGGATGAAGAATTAGAAAAAATGATGGATACTAAAATACAAATGGGCAAAGAAAAAGTAGATATTTTAGTTAAATACCATGAAAAATTTAAAGAAGTAATTCCTATTCAAAAACTAGCAAAGTATTATCAAGCAGGTAAAGAATTTAAAAAAATACAATTAGAAAGAAAAAAGCAACACAATAACCCAGGAGAAAGAAAAAGATAATAATTTTAGGATGTGAAAATTAAATATTGGATTAAAGCAGCTAGACTAAGAACACTCCCTTTAGCATTTTCTTGTATTATATTGTCTTCTTCATTAGTGATAATAAATCATATAGAACTTTCCTTTAAAGTGCTTTTTCTCACCCTTACTACTACTCTATTACTTCAAATATTATCCAATTTTGCTAATGACTATGGAGACGCGATAAAAGGAGCAGACAAAAATAGAACTGGAGAAAAGAGAATGGTACAATCTGGAAAAATCTCTAAATCCCAAATGAAGTTGGCAATTGTGATTATAAGTATCCTTACTTTAACAGTTGGACTTTATCTAATTTTTAGTGTATTTCATAAAGACATATTTAAAATATTAATCTTTCTATTTCTTGGAATCGGCTCTATTATAGCTGCTATAAAATATACTGTTGGTAAATCTGCTTATGGTTATAAAGCTTATGGAGATTTATCGGTTTTTATTTTCTTTGGAATGGTAGGAGTAATTGGAAGTTATTATTTATTTACTAAGAACTTTCACTGGATAACTGTTCCTGGCGCATTATTTACTGGACTTATGAGTTGTGGAGTTCTCAATCTAAACAACATGAGAGATTATGAAAATGATAAAAAAAATAATAAAATAACTTTAGTTGTAAAAATGGGAATAAATAAATCTAAAAAATATCATTTCTTATTACTATTTATAGCAATTAGTTCACTTATTACAATTGTTCTTTTTACCAATAATTATTACTACCTATTTTCTATGTTTCCTTTATTTTTTGTAGTGAGACATCTAAAACTATTGAACAAATATCAAGACATGAAATTACTGGACAGTCAACTCAAAGTAATTGCAATTAGCTGCTTTGGATGTAGCTTTATTAGTCTTATAGTAGGTCTTTTAATTAATTGATTTTCTCTAAAGACAACCAAGTAGTATACATCTTTTTATATTTTTCATGCTCTTTGTTGGTTGATGAAAAATTATGATATCCAGAATAAGATGGTTTGGCACACATGAAAATATAACCGTGTTTAGAATAGTTTAAAACTGCATCAATTACCCTAGGGTCTACAATACATATTGGCCCCGGTGGCAAACCCTTGTATTTATAGGTATTGTAAGGAGAATCTACTTCCAAATGTTTATAATACAATCTTCTTAAATTGGGCATTTTCAAAGCAAACTTAACAGTTGGATCTGCTTGGAGTTTCATATTACTTTTAAGTCTATTTATATAAAGACCAGCAATCTTAGAATGTTCGTCAAATTTTATCTGTTGTTCCATTTGAACAATAGATGCAAGAGTAGTAATTTCAGATTGATTGTAGCCTAATGCGTTTGCTTTATCCATTCTTTTTGAATTCCAAAAAATTTTGTATTTACTTGCAATAAAATCAATTAACTTATTCTCTGAAATATTTGTGAATACTTCATAGGTATTAGGAATTACCATAGAAGAGAAATTAAAAGAATTAAATCCAAATTTTTCTTGAATATTTTCATCATAAAAAAGATGCAATAGTTTAACAGAATCTAATTCTAATTGGGAAGAAAGTCTGCCACACAATATTTCAAGATTTCTAACTGAGGGAATGTATAAATCTATAACATTTTGATTCCTCATTAAAAATAGCTGATTGACTAATTTATTAGTAGACCATTTTGTTTGAATTGTATATTTGCCCTTTTTAAGTGTATTATTTTCCAAGTTTTTAAACTCAATAAGTTGGTTGATTGTTTTGGAACTTAATAAAAGATCTTTACTAACTAAATAATCTCCAATTTCAGAGAAGGATAAATCTTCTTGAATTTTTAAAATAACTTTATTGGTATCAGAAAGTATCTCTTTTTTTTCTTTGTTGATAAAAAGATTAAAAAATGGAAAAATTAAATAGAGCACAAAAACAAGAAATGAAATTGCTAGAATGTATAATAATTTCTTCAATCTTGAGGAATTTGAATTAAGTTATAATCTTCTATCCTGTAAAAATTAACTAGGCTATTTTCAGAACCGCTACCCAAATCAATTCTATTGTAAAACACATCGTTAAGCAATCCTTGATAATAACTTTCAGAATTTAATTTATCAGGATAAATTTTCATGATAATAGATTTTACAATATCGTATCCCAAGTAAGAATATTTGGTGGGCTCTGCAGATAAAAAATCCCGGTATTTATCTTTAAATTCTGCTATTCTATTTGAGTTAAGATCTGGTATTCCTTTAGAAACAAAATGTAAATTAAACTTATTTTTATAAATAACATCAATAGTCTTAATCCTATATATATCTTCAAAACCAAAAATTTCAAAATCAGATTTATAATGCTCTTGAGAATTAGAAAATTCTATAATTTTATTAAATGCATAGGTTATAAATGGAACTTGATTGGAAGTTATTATAATTAAATTGCTTTTTTTCTTAGACAATTTATCCAATAAATGACTCCAGTCATCTCCCCTTTTGAGTAAGGTTGGTAAAATTGAATCTACTTCCTTTAAAGAATCTTTTATTAGATAAATAGTATCATTGAAAGCATCTGAAAAAATATTGCCATAAACCTTACTTTTATTGTCTTCTACATCACTTAATAATAATATGTTGTAGTCGTATTTAGAATTCTTAATATATATTGCCATCTCTTTAGACTGTGTAGATCTTGAAGGTTGTATTTTAAATAAATCTGGATAATTAAAAAGTGCTTGACTAGGAATATTATAGGGAGATATCATAGGAATATGAGAATTCTTGGAAAATACTCTCATCATTTTAATATTTTTAGAATATAAGGGACCTATTATTAAATTAGAGGATTTAAATAAAGTGTCTTGAAATATTTCTTTAATAGTATTGGTGTCGTATTTACTGTCAAATACATTTAATTCAAGATTGTATCCCAATTCTTTTAGATCACGAAGGGCAATTTTAACTCCATTATAAATTTGAAAAGAATTTTCAGATATTTTATCTATGGTGCAGTTCGTGTTTTCTGGGCAGTTTACAATAATTGAATCAGATTTATTAGTGAAAAATGGTAATACTAAAGAAATTCTTAATGTTTTTTGATCATAAATACTACCCAGAAAGAGGTCTAGAGAATCATTTTTATTTTCTACATAATCCTCTATACAATCTTTAATTCTTAAAATTATTTTAAGTTCTTGGTCTTTTTTAAGTCCAAATTCATTTAAAATAGGATTGTTTTTAATTATCTGGTCTAAACCAACGGTATATTTTTTTGAAATAGAGTATAAAGTTTCTTTCTTTTTTACTTTATGAATAATTAGAGTATCACACTTTTTAAGCATTGGATGATCTACATGTTTAAATAGTGGTTGAACCATATTACTTGTATCAGATTGAATATTGGGAATTAACAACAATTGAGATTCTGACAATTCATTGGTTGATAATTTATTGTAAGCTTTAATAGTTGGTAATCTTATGCCATATATTTTAGCAATTGACCAAAGAGTTTCTCCTGGCATCACCTTGTGTATTTTTATAGAAGAATCAATTTCATTATCGATTGTTTGATTAACAAATGTTTTAATAGGAATTTTTAAGGTATCTCCTTTTGACAAACCATTGGATGCACTTGGGTTGTAGTTGAAAAATTCATTTAAATCAATTTGATATTTTTTAGCAATTCCATAGCTCGTTTCCCCTTTAGAAACTGTATGATAAGTAAATTTTACATTTGCTTTGTCTTG
>Ga0206682_10000347_pt1 | contig 50695 bp, 32 predicted proteins | sample M240m12015metaG_FD_155444 | JGI IMG/M metagenome (GOLD analysis project Ga0206682, IMG submission 155444) | Ammonia-oxidizing marine archaeal communities from Monterey Bay, California, United States - M2 40m 12015 | ecosystem: Environmental > Aquatic > Marine > Intertidal zone | place: USA... | reverse complement strand
CACAGCTCGACGCGAGACGACGACGACAAAATCATGTTCGCCGCGAGCGCCGTCGCGGGACGACGCGCCGCGAGCGCGTGCGCGCGACGCGGCTTGCACACGACGAGAACCGCGATGGGCGGCGCGGACGAACCGGTGCGGCGACGACGCGCAAAGCGCGCGGGACGCGATCGAGCGCGAACGAGGGATGGGGGGGACCGCGCGAGAAAGCGCGCGGGACGACGCGCGCGCGAAAACGCGACGCGCGCGCGAAGAGACGTCGACGCGTCGACGCGGGATGACTGACGAGGACGACGACGCGCGAGGGCGCGGCGACGCGCGCAGGCGTACATTCACGCGAAGCGCATGTACGACGTCGGCGCGACGAAGAACCGAAAGTTGGTCTTCGGCGTCGCCACGGCGGCGATCGTGCTGATCGGGGGGTACATTCCCGTGTTTGCGATTCAGTTTCAGGTGCGCGCGCGCGCGCGACGCGCGACGCGCGGGCGAGGGCGCGACGCGCGGATACCCTAACGCGACGCGAGGGGCGATCTCCGCTCGAGCGGTCGAGACTGACGAACGCGACGACCGCGCGCGCGAATCGCAGCAAAACAAAACCAAGGCGTAGGCGCTTAGGCGAGACGCGCTTCGAACGCGCCCCGATCGCGGCCTCGGGTTGTGATGCCGCCACACGTACTGTACGATTACACGCGCCGCCGCTTCGATTTCGACCTCGAGCGCGACGTCCTCCTAATCTCATCCCTCGACCGTCGCGCTCACCGCTTCGCGCGCTTTCCCCCCGCGTCCGCCGCGTCGTCGTCGTCCGCCTCGTCCGCCACCGCACCGACGTAATACGGCGGTTTATGCAAGTTCACCCCGTAATCCTTGAGCGCCGCCGCCAAGTCCTCCGTCTCCAGCACCAACCGCTTATCCCTCGGGTCGTACCCTCGCTCCTTCTTCTCCCGCGCCTGCGCCTGATTCCGCTGCACCGCGCACCTGTACGCGTCGTCCGCGATCTGCCTGACGAACCGCTCCGCCGCGAGCGACACCAACCGCGTCACCCGCGCGTCCGGCGTCGCCGCGCCCGCGCGCTTCAGGTACAGATTCGTCAGCTCGTCCGGTATCTGAAATCCGCGCGTCCGTTCGCGAGACAGCGTCAGTCGCGCGTCGACGCCGTTCGCATCGCGCGTTCCCGATCGCGCGCGCGCTTCGCGCCGTCGTCGCGTCGCGTCCGCGCGCACCACCGGTTGAAAATCATCGAGCGCGCGCAGAAAATCATCCACCTCCGCCTTCGTCGCGCCCGGCACGCCCGGGTACGCGTCGGCGTCGCGCGCGTCGGCGCGCGCGTCGTCGGCGGCGTCGTCGCGTCGGTGCGCCATCGCGCGTCGATGCGACGCGTCGTCGTCGCGCGACGCCCGATCTTCGGCGTCATGGTGTCTAACTCGGTATGGCTTTTCATGATGCCGCGCGCGCGACGCCGCGCGCGCGCCGACGCGCGCGCACACGACGACGCGCGCGGCGCGCGGCGCGCGAGAGACGCGACCGTTCGATTCGCGTCGCGCTCGGCGGCGCGCGGCGACGCGCGGAGGCGCGGCGGGCGACGATGTCGCGATGCGCGCTCGCCGCCGCCGCCGGGACGACGGCGCGCGCGGCGACGCGACGCGACGCGACGCGGCGCGCGCGCGCGACGCGCGACGCGCTGGGAAGAAGAGGACGGCGCGAACGACGCGCCGCGACGGACGCGGTGAACGACGGCGCGGAGGCGAGCGCGAGGCGAGACGACGGGGAGCGAGGGAATCGAGGCGGAGGTTTGGAGGGGCCGCGCGCGGGCGAGGGACGGGACCGGAGACGCGCGCGGCGAGAGATTCAGGAGGCGATCGGGGCGTGCGAGCGCGCGTTCGACGTGCTGGAGATTGTCGGGAGGCGAGGGGAGGCGTTTAACGCGGTGAACAGCGTGACGGCGATGTATAAGATTTCGAGACTGTTGACGTCGCGCGCGGGGCGGTTGCGAAGGAGCGAGGCGAAGCAGGTGAGCGCGGACGCGAGGTTCTCGAGATTGCTCGAGATGGTCGAGGGGGGGGTGCAGCAGTTGGATAAGGTTGGGTTGGAGCACCGACGATGGGCGTATCACAAGATGGCGCTGCCGAGCGAGTATAGGATGAAGGCGGCGCTGAGCATTCGCCTGCTCGACAGGGCCAAGGATTTGCAGGGCGACTTGATGGACGCGAGCGACGTGGAGTTTATATTGACCATGGTGGAGGAGCAAGAGGAGGTGTTCAACAAGGTGAACGCGTCGACGGCGTTACATCGCGTGGCGAGGCTAACGACGCAGAGATTGCCCGGGCAGTTGAGGCCGACGATGGAACGCTCGACGCTCTTCGGCGACGAAAGGTTTCAGACGCTCATGAGCATGGTCGACCGCATGGCGGGGGAGATGTCGATGCAAGGCGTGTCGAACGTCCTGTGGGCGCTCGCTCGATTGGATTATCCCACCGATGAAGCGTTGCTCGAAGCGCTCGCCGCGCGCGCGGGCTCGCAAGCCGCGAGCGCGGAGCCGAAGAATTTGAGCACCACGCTTTGGGCGCTCGCCGTGCTCGGGCACAAGCCGAGAAGCAAGCTGTTGAAATCAATCTCTGAGCGCGCGCTCGCCGTCGCACACGATTTTCGGTCGCCGGACGTGGTGAACATGCTGTGGGCTTACGCGCGGTGGGTGCGATACCTTCCGCCCAGCGATCGCCCGACGCCCGTGGTGCAGGCGATGCTGGACCAGGCGGTGAGCACGATGCAGAGCTACACGCCGTATCAACTCGCCAACTTATCCTGGTCGCTGGCAATGCTGGACTGCCCGCCCGCACCGAGAGTTCTGGAGTACGTCTTGCAGACCGTGGCATCGGAGCCGAGTAAACTCGATGGCACCGCGCTGACGCACGTCTTGTGGGCGTACGGCGTCATGGGTTCGCCGCACAACGGCGCCTCGAGCGATTTCAGCAAGCTTCTTCGCGAGTCTGGACGTCGCGCGGGCGCGAGTCAGGTCGGACGAACCGGTGCTGCGGGCGTTCTTTGGGCGTGTGGGCGACTCGGGGTCGAGCCAGACGCCAAAGATACCGCGTTCCTCGTCGATCGCATTTACTCGCAAAAGGGCTCGCAGAAAACTGTCGATCCGCAGGCGCTCGTGCACTCGGTGTGGGGCGTCTCTACTTTTGAGAACTATTCATTCGATGAAAAAACCAAGAAGGAGGTGATTCGTAATCTGAGCGAGCTCGTGAGTGCCGGGTCCATAGGTTCGGTACACGCGAACGCGCTTCGAGATTCGGCCGAGGACGCAGGAATCAGTCTAGAGTCGCTCGAAAAAGTTTTGCCCGCGCGCGAAAGCATTTTTTAGAAGCACACTTTATTGTAAATACCACGTGCAACCAGTTAATTCACGACAAGGAGGAAAGTGGTGACACAATTTTGCTATCACGTCTAACGTTTTGTTTACAATTGCGAGCAATCTCTGGGATACGATCCGAGTACGCGCAGAAACGTCGCCGACTCTTGCAGGTGACGCAATGCGTTTTGCATATTTTCATCCGCCATGTTCGCCTCGAAATCAATATAGAATAAATATGTGAACTGCATCGATTGCCTCGCGCCCGCACTCGTCACGGGGTTCGTGCGCATCGGCCGTGATTCAATCTTTGTCATGTTGATGTCGCGCAGCGAAAAGCACGCCAACGCCTTGAAGAGAGCCCCTGGCTCTTCCTTCAACGACACCGCGATGGACGTTTTATACGGTACATCCGTTTGCATCGCGGGAATCGGTTCCCGCGATAACGCTAAGAAGCGCGTGACGTTGGACTTATCATCCTGAATCCCTTCGTCGTACACCTCCAACCCGTAAAGCTCCGCCGCGCGCCTGCTCGCCACGGCCGCCACGCCCTTCGCCCCCGCCTCTGCGATCGCTTTCGCCGCCCCCGCGGTGTCATCCACCGCCTCGCGCACCATCTTTAAGTTCGTCAAGTATCCCTCGCACTGCGCCAGCGCCTGCGGATGCGACTGCGCCCGCGTCAAATCCGCCACTCGTTGCCCCGGCAGCGCCAACAAGCAGTGGTTCACGCGATAATACACCTCGCCCACCACGTGCAGCTTGTGCGTGAGAATCAAATCATAATTCCTATGAATCGACCCACCGAGCGAGTTTTCGAACGGCAGCACCGCGCGGTCGACTTCTTGCGCCTCCGTCGCCGCGTAGACGTCGTCGAACTGTTCCTTGGGCACCGTCTCGCAGTTCTCGTACGCCGCGAGCGCCGCGCCCTCCGAGTACGCCCCCGGCACGCCCTGATACGCCACTCGAAGGTCGCTGGACGCGACGAACACCGTCGGGTCGACGCTCGCGCGCGCGACGACGCGTCCGCGCGCGACGACGCCTCGCACCGCGCGCGAGGTTGATTGCACCGACGCCCTCGACGCCGCGCGACCGCGCGCGCGCGTCGCGCGCGACCGCACCGACGGCGCGACGCGCGCGCGCGACGTCGTTCGCATCGTTCGACGCGCGCTCGCCGTCGTCGCTCGCGCGCCGCGCGTCGACGCGCGCTGACGTCGCGTTTTGAGGTTTTCGAGCGCCGCGACCCGTGGGTCGATATCGACGCATCGACGCACACCGCGACCTCGGGCGCGCACTGCGCGACGCGCGACGACGCGCGACGACCGCGCGAGCGAACGCAAAATTTTACGCGCGCGTCCGAGGCGAACGCGGGACGAACGCGCGAGGATCGACGACGCGGTGCGCGACATTTGAGAACGAGCGAGCGAAACGACACTTCTGTGCACATGGCGAAGAGGGACGAAAAGAAAAAGGAAGAGGGGGGCGCGACGGCGTCGGCGAGCGAGGAGACGACGAAGCGAGGCGCCAAAGACGTGGTGAAGGAGATCGAGCACGCGGCGCAGGATATCGCGGAGAAGGTGACGCACGGCGCGGAAAATTTGGTTTCTCGCGTGGACACGGCGCTGCACTACGGTCGGGACAAGGCGAAGGAGACGGCGGACGTCAACGGGGACGGTGTCGTGGACTCGAAGGACGTCACGGCGGGGGGGGAGAAGTGTGCGACGAAGTGTTCGATAATGTGATGACTCGCGGCGGCGCTCGGTCGCGAGCGCCAAAATCAAGAACCATGCGCAAGAAACGATGATTTTACGAGAAACAAACGATGTTGACGACGCTCGCCGTTGGAATGAGAAAGATTACTTGATCTTTGAATTCGATGCTATTTCGCTATTTGATGTGAGTGCCCACGACATCGCGGAAACGACGGCGCGGTTTCTCGATGATGGTGCGGCCGGCGTCTCACTCGACCATCGGCTCCGAAGGCGCGTCGCCGCCGCTCGCCGTCGCCGCCGTCGCCGCCGTCGCCGCCGTCGCCGCCCCAGTGTTTCTCGTCCCGTCGCTGTCGCCCGTAGAAATACCCGCACTCACGCCCTGACTCGTCGTCTGCCCGCCGTCGTCCGTTCTTTTCCGCTTGTCCTTTTTCTCCTTCTTCGACTCCCGTTTGCGCTTCTTCTTCTCGCGCGCGCTCGTCTCATCTCCACCCTCCGCCTTTTTCGCCTCCGTCGCCCTGAGCGCCTTCAACGCCACGATTGCCGGCGCGACTGCGCCTTTGTCCTCTTCGCTCAGCGCAAACGGCGCTCCTTTTCCGAGTCCGCCGAACGCGCGCGTCAGCGTCGCTCGATCCGGCGCCTCCAGATTCATCTTCGCGATCGGCAGCGCCTGTCGCAGCAGCGGTTCGAGCTCATTCGCGCGTCCCGTGCGCAGCTCGTATCCCGCGCTCACGCCCGGGATCTCGGTCGCGCAATCGATCCCCTCCGCGAGCGGCGGTTGCGCGCGAAAGTACGCGCGCCACTTGGCCAATCCCAACGGCGTGAGCGCGTCCCGCGCGCCGTGGTGCGCGTCCGGCGCGCGCGTCGCCGGTAAAGCGCCCAGCGCTTCGTCCACGCGCGACATGCGCGCGCCGCTCGCTCGCGCGCGCCGCGCGTCGCCTTCTGCCGCACTGCGCGGCGCGCGGCCCCGAACCTTCGCCATGGGCCGCGGTTGGTTCTTCGGGCTCGGCGGCGACGACGCCGAGTTCGACGGCGACGAATTCGACGACGTCTTGCCGCCGTTCTGGGAGACGGACGTCGTGCAGCTCACCGAGCGCGACCGGCGCGAGGTGAATCTGTACGAAGGCTTGCAACCGCTGTGGCCAAAGTTGGGACAGCTCATGGTGCGTCGCGACGACGACGACGACGACGACGACGACGCGATACCGTCGACTCGCGCGCGATCGAGCGACGGCGACGGCGACTGACGGAACGCGCTCGATTCGACGCGCGACGCGCAGATGATGGCGTTCACGGTGAAGGGTGTTGTGGACGGCTTGGAGTCGTTCACGGGAAAACGCATCGCGGGAACGTCGCAGCCGAACATCACGCTGGATGACTTTAAAGATATCATCGAGGACGCGCTGGAGCTTGGGATCATGCGGGCGCACGATATGAAACTGCGGCGGACGGGGACGCCGTCGAGGACGACGGAACACCCGGGATACGAACCAATCCAGCACGTGGCGCTGGAGCAGACGCCGTTTGAGGTGGTGACGGAAGGATTAGAGTTCACGGTGGATGATGTGATTGAGATATTGAGGTATAGAAAGCGCGTGGCTGAGAATTGTGAACGCAGGGAAAAGATGGTGAAAGCTGTGATATGGTGGCGTTCGGGAAAGCCGCCTCGCGTGATTCGCGAGGAACTCATGCGCGATGAGGCTCGAGCGGTGGCGGAGGCGAAGCGGCTCGGGCAGCCGCTCCCAAAATCCGTGTTCGGTACGGATGAAGAAATAGAGGCGCTGTTGTCGGTGCAAAATGATCGGCGGCAAGAGATGAAGGTGACGCTCGAAGAGAATCCTTCGGGCGCCGTCAACTTGATGTGGCCCGAGGAGCACGAAACGTGGTACAATCAATCGCTCGCGCACGAATTGAGCCGATTTGAGGTCGTGCTGCTGCGAATGGAGTACTCGGTGAGCATGGGGTTGAAGGTAGGTAAGGACGGTAAGATTATGCCGCGGCGACGCGTGCGAGGGTGTTGCGGCGTGTGAATTTCGTATCTTACATCAATGAATCGTAGCAAATGTAAATCAGCCAGGCTTAGTCTTAGTCATAAATGTCCTCTCTTTCGATGTGCGAATGCTGATTGTCGTCTTTTGTGATTCTCCAATAGTAATCCGTGAGTTCGCGCTGACCGAGTACGTGAGCAAACTCCATGTCGTGCGTGATGACAATCAATTGGAAGTTCTCTTGATCACGGCGGCTCTTCATGATTTCGATAAGCGACCTCGCGAGAGCGTCAGAGTTTGGCGCGTCGAGATTTGTCGTCGGCTCGTCAAGCGCTAGGATCCCACAGTTCAAGCAAAACGTCTCAGCGAGTGCAAGGCGAATGATCAAACACGCGAGAACCTTTTGTCCGGCGCTGCAACGACCGCGCATTTCCAGCTCTGCGCCGCCGCACAACATAACGACGCGATAGTTGTACGAGCTTCTGCCGGTAGTGCCGTCAGAGTCGCTTCGGATCTGGATGCTATCAATATCTTGACCGCGGTAGGTGCGTTGCCATAATTCGCGAACAACCTTGTTGATTTCTTCCATCTTGGTCGCGTGGAATGACATCAGTGCCTTGTCAAGAGCTTTGTGATATCGATCCAAGTCATCGCTCACCATTTCGACGGTTTTCAATTCGACGAGTTGTTTCGACAGTCGTTTCTCGATGTTGTTGTACTCGGCACCCTTCAGCTGGTCACCAGCGGCTTTCATAGCCTCACGATGCGCCTTCACTCGACCCTGCGCTTCGGCAGCCTCGGTACGGAAATCGTTCTTGACGTTCGTCACTTGCCGCAGCTTCTTTTCCACATCCGGCATCTGGCCCATGTTGTGCATCTCCGCGGTGAGTTGATCGATCTCTTTCAATATCGTTTCTTCTTCTCGCTTACCCCTCAAGAACGCGATGTTATCTTCCAACTCGCGTTTCAGATCGTTTTGTCGCGCGATGACCTCCTCTTTCGCCTTGAGTTGTTTGCCTCTTGTCTGTAACTTGGCCTCAAGCTCTTCTATTTTCCCATTCGTCTCCTCGAGCGATCTGTTGTGCTCTACTAAGCGCTCAGAAGTTCCCGCAGCATCCGCCGCCTCGATTGTCTTGCTCATACTGGTGATCGTGTCAACGACGCGTTGCAACTCGCGAATTTCGTTTTCAAGCGCGTCTTGCTCTTGAGCGTGCGTCTTGCGTTGAGATTCACGCTCACTCGAGAGTTTTTCTTTCTCTGCGAGGCCAGGAGCGCGCTCTTCCTCCATTCGCTTTTGCTCCGCAGCGCTCTCCGCTGTCGCCTTAGAGATGTCGGCCATCTCCGCCTTGAGCTGTGTGCGTTTCTCGCCGCGCGACTGCGCCACGAGCAGTTCCTCGCGCATGTCACGAGCATTCCGCTCTAGGTTTAACAACTCCGTTTCGTGCCGCTCCTTACGCTTGACCAAAATTGCCTTTTCACGATCGGCGGCTTCGCGCTTCACGTCGAGCATCTCTATCTCGTTGGAGATGTCCAGCGCCGAACGCGTCTCACCATTCGATTCGAGGTAACGAGATTCCAAAGAATCAATCGTGCTCTGCAGTGCGTCAACTTCCTTGGCAAGTCGCGAAATGTTTCCGGCGTCTTCGAGCAAAGACGCCGTCGACTCTCTCGCGCGCTGCCTGTCTGCAAGGTTCTCCTCCGCGTTTTTTTTCTTCGCTTGCGCGTCGGCTAAACTGTCTTCCAAATTCGAGACATCGCGTTCGGAATTGGGGATCTTTTCAGACACGGTCTTGAATCGCGATGCAGTCTCGCTTAAAGCTTGAAGCAATTCACGGCGTTCGCGCGTCTTTTGTACGCGTTCCTCCAATGAGGCAATTTGTGCCGGAGCGTTGGCGATGTTTGTTTGCATATCTTGAATGAAAGTATCCGCAGCGTTGACTGACGGGAAACCCCGCTTGCAAAGGGAACACGTCTGGTTCTTCTCGGCTTCGGCGACAAACTTCGAAAACAAGGTTTGTAACGCCGTAAGCGTTGTAAGGTTCTCCTCAACGTCAGTGACTTCGCGATTGACGGCGTCGAGAGCTTCTCGATATCCAGCAAAACCTCCCGCGCCAAGTAATCGAACGTTTGCTTCTATCTTCTCAGTCGACTTGATCTCTTCTAATTCTCTTCTATCACTTTGTAACGCGGCCCTCGCGGCTTCGAGCTCGTGTTCGAGCACGGCGACGTTCGAAGTATTTGTGTTGCATTCGGTTTGCGCGTTGGCCGTCTCCTCGGAGAGTTCGTTCAATTTTTCAATCACTGCATCCTTGAGCTCTATGTTCATCGGCATCGCCGCACCGAAGATTTCGCGTAGTTGCTCAGCACGGCTGTCGACGATAGTTTCAAGTGTGTTGTTCTTAGTGGAATATTCCTCCTTCTTCATACGCACTTTCATCTCGCTCTCGCCTGCTTGCACGGCGCTCTCTTGCTCCGATCGCAACTTCGTCATCTCTCGCTCAAGCTCACCTAATTTCTGATCAGCTTGCTCCATATCCACCTTCAGCTGTGTGGCGAAATCAGATTTGCTCTTGGACGCGTACGCTTCGTTTGCTCGCTTCACACGGTTTTCGAGTTCCTCTATCGCCGATTCGTTCACCGCGTTCTCGCCTAGTTCCTTGTTGATCACTTCGAGGCGAGCTTTACGCGCAGCTTGCTGCTCGTTGATGATTTGGATTCGTTGCGTGTGCGAGCTCAACCTTTCGGTGATTTCATCGATTTTTGCCCCACAAGCAGTGTCTAAATCACGGTGCTTTGAGCGCATCTTGTCAATCGCCTGTTGGCGCATCGACAGTCGCGAGTCCAGCGCGTTCGACAGGGCATTCGGAGCGATTTCTGGCGAGATCTCGACACCTATTTCAGGATACTTCTTCGCAATTGACTGAGCAAACACCGAACGCTCCGCGATGCGCTTTGTGTGCGCTTCAGCTTCCGCGCCCAGTCTACCGGCAGTCTTGATCATGCGCTCACGATGTTCCTTCAAAGCCTCCATCTCTAAACGTACGTCGTTAAGCTTGCGATCTAACACGTCGCGTTCTTGCTTCATAGTCGCAAACTTTTGATTGAACGTATCACCCATTTTCTCGAGCTCTTCCAGTGACTCAGTTAACTCGGTGTTCATGCTCGCTAATTTACGTGCGTTTTCCGAAGTCACCGCTTCGCGGCGAGCAATCAACGCATTACGCTTCTCATGAATTTGTCGCACCGAAGAAAACACTGCTTCGATCTGAGCGATTTCCTCCTGCGCCGCTTGTATCTTGGCTTCGAGCGACGAGATGTGATCGGTCAAATCATCCGCCTTGTCTCGGTTCGTTTCAAACGTCGCGCGCAGTTTCATTGCGTGGTCTTTTTGAATCTTCAGCGACTCAACCTTACCTTTGAACTCGCGAATCAATCCAGTTTGCTCGGTTTTCAATTTTCGTATGTGTTCCAACGCTTTCGTGTACTTTGTCGCGCTAAAAATCTCATCAAACTTCTTCTTCAGTCCCGCGCTGTCGCCGAGCGGCCAATTCGATTCTTCCTGATGCACGAAGACGACATTTTCCAATATCGCCTTTGACACCCCCATCAGCGCCGGCACTTCGGCGTTGATGTCTACGCACTTCCTCGATATGCTCACCATCTTCCCACCGTCATCGACGCTCTGAATCACGCTATCTAAATCCTTCTTCTCCAACTTTCCTCTCGCCTTTTGCGTCAACTGAAACGACCGAATCACCACGAACGGTTTCCCCATCACGTTCCTAAACCGCAACTTGATCTGCGCCTTCACCTCCGTGACGTCCGCGACCTTCGGATCGTGAATGAACGCCTGTCCGGACCTCGCCGACGGCGGGAGTTCGCCCGTGGAGCCCATCTTCAGGCACTCGATGATGGTCGTCTTCCCCGCCCCGTTCCGCCCGACGATGAGCGTCAGCGGTTTCGGGAACTGAATCACGTGCTCGTTCTCGGGCGAGAACGAGCGAATGCCCTTTATGAGCAGCTGCGCGCGCGTCGCCGTTCGCGTCGATCGCGTCAGTCGGCGTTCGTCGAGCGCGCGCCGCGTTCAAATCTACGAATCGACAGCTCGCGCGCGTCATCGCGCGTCACCGCGTCGCCGCGCGTCTTCGCGCGCACCTTATCCACCGTGCACATCGCGCGCGACTCTCCCGCGCGCGTCGCGCGCCCTCGCGCCGCGCGCGTCCGACGTCGCGCCGCGCTCTGACGCCGCGCGCGGCGTCACTCGCGCGCGCGCGGATGCTTTCGCCGCGCGCCGCGACGCCGACGCCGCGCGCCGCGACGCCGCGCGCGGCGCGTCGCGGCGTCGTCGCGCGCGCGAACCCGAGCGCGCAGGGCGGGCTCACGAAGACGCGGTGCGACGCGTGTCAGGGCGCGGGGACGCAGCCGTGCCCGACGTGCAACGACATCGGACTCACGGGCTGGACGATCGACGGGAACACGCAGCGGTGCGAGCGGCGAGGGTACGTGCCGGTGATGACGGGCGGCGTGCTCGGGATGGGGGCGAAGAAGACGGGGGAGAGGGCGTGCGAGCGGTGCAACGAGGGGACGAAGAAGACGCCGGGGAGGATCGCGTGCGGGCGGTGCCAAGGGAACAAGTTTTTGCTGTTTCGAAGCGCGGATTGGCGATGAATTCTCGCGAGCGGTGTAATATTAAATAATTAATCGAAGAATAAATCGAAGCGCGGTGTGTGCTAGGGAGACGGGAGGCGAGGGACTGGACAAGACGCGCGCGCGTCTATATGGAAATGTCGATGTCGGGCAAGTAATACTGCCGAATGCGGCAGTACACGGTGAGAAAGATACTGATGGCTGGACCCCAATACAGAACGCGTTCCTTCGCGCCGACGAAGAAGCCGGGTAGCCCGGAGTCGGAGTACACGCCGAGCGCCGTGTCGATTGGAGACGTTCCTGGTGCGTCTTCGGGCAAACCGGCGTCGGCGTTCGATTTGCGTTCGTTGATCATGCGGGTGATGACGACGTCAACCGGGGTCGTAAAAATGGCTCCACACACCCCACCGAACGCACCGAAGAGAGCTTCGGTGAGAGGGGCGTCCGGATCGAGCGCTTGAATGCTCGCGACGACGAGCAGCAGCTTCAAGTACTCAAACACGGCTAGCTGAATGCCGCCAAAGGGAATGTCGCGCAGAAGCGCGACTTTCCAACACTTGAACAGATTCTTTCTCGCCGCTGGGGTTAAAACGTTGGTCTCGAGCGCTTCGGGAATGCTCATCCCTATTTGCGTACCATTCTTCACCGCCTCGGCCGGGAGGCGAAGAATCGAAGCGAAAAATTCCCCGAACCCGCCAGCGATGAGATAAATAACGATCGGATGCGGCCGCATAACGTCCACTTGAAGCAAGATATCTTTGGCATACTCGTACAAGCCGAGGTACAGCGCGAGTGGAATGCCCTCCTTGAACAAGTTTGATGACAAACCGTCGTACAAGGAAACCACTCCGCCCTCGCCGACGATTTCGTCCCACGTTGGATCGTACCCTCGAATTTCGTCCGCGCTCTCGTCGACGCTCAAGTCAACGCTCGCGCCTACTTCTTTTGATTTCTTCTGCCTCAAGGATATTTTTCTAACCTTTATAGTGTCCAAAGGGTGCATCGTTGCGTTGGACACGATGGACGCCACTAACGCGGCGCCGTACACGACGACCGGGCCTTGCGCCGCCAATCGCCCGAATATAACCTTGCGCTCCTTCAACCGACGTTGCAACGAGGCCTCGTTCGACCTCTTATTCACCAACCGCTTCTTTTGATCGCTCAAATTCGCGTACGCATCCGTCTCCGTGTACTCGCTCAGCTGTCCCTCCAAATTCTTCGCCGCGAGCAACGCCAGCTCCGCGTCCACTTGTTCCAACGCCTCCTCGTTCACCGCTTGGAGCGCGTTCAGCTCTTGCAACAACAAATCAATGTTCCCTCGCGTCAGCACGCTCGCCTTGCGATTCCGCGCCTTCTCGTCGAGCTTCAACAAATTTTCCAGCTCGACGCCGCGCTTCGGATTATACAGCACCCCGCTCGACGCCGACCCGAACCCCTCCGCGCGCGCCTCCATCCCGTTCGCCCCCATCGCCGCGATCGCGACCGCGAGCGCCGCGCCCGCGACCTTCCCGCGCGTCGCCATCGCGAACGACGACGACGGTCCGTCGTCGTCCGCGTCGTCGGCGTCATCGCGCCATCGCGCGTTCGCGCGCGTCTTCACCGCGCCGTCGCGTCGCCCGCGGGCGTCGACGCGCCTCGCGCGCGCGCCGCGCGGCGCGAGCGATACCACCGCGCGCGTCGCCATGCTCGCGCGCGTCGCGCGTCGCGCCGTGACGCCGCGCGCGGCGTCGTCGCGGCGCGGCGGCGTCGCGGCCACGTCATCGGATGCATAAATGCCTCGATGGCTTTAAAAAGCCCACGATGCGAGATGTGTAAACCCTAGTGTAAAAACCCTCGACGGGAGGGGGTCAATTTCGACGACGCACGGCGCGCGCCGCACTCCGCGACGCGCCCTCGCGCCCGCCCGCGACGACGCACGTCCCGCGCTCGCTCGCCATGCGCGCCTCCGCGCTCGCCATGCGCGCCGCGAGCGTCTGCACCGCCCGCGCGACGCTCCGAAACGACCGAACGTCGTCGAAGCCGCCGTCGACGCGACGCCGTAAAATCAACGTCGCGACGCGCGCCGCCGACGTCGACCCGCAATCGCTCGCGATTCTGCAGCAAAAGCTCGGTCAATCGATCTCGTTCGAAGGCGCGGGGGCGGAACAGCTGAACAAGGGCGTCCTGCTCGACGGCACCGGGAAGGCGATGAGCAGCAAGGATAAGGGGCTCTCGACGAAGAACGAGCAGGCGTTGGAGATCGCGTACGATCCCGATGGATTGTTTCCGGAAGTCGATGAGACGTCCGCGAGCATGCTGATCGATCGTAGGTTGGGGATGAAGGCGCAGGAGGCGGAGGAAGAGGCGGAGGAGGAGGCGAAGAAGAGACACAAGGAGGAACGGGAAAAGTTGCAGGCGGAGCGGGACGCGCGCGTGCAACCGGGACCGGAGGATCCGGAGGCGTTGGTGCGGTATTTTTTTGAGACGGAGATCAATGAGATGGAGTATGAGATCGTGCGTTGCAGACCGTTGTTGACGGATGATTTTTTCAACTCGCTCAAGGCGAGCATCGAGAAGGAGGAGGGGTTGGAGAAGGAGAAGCGCGAGGCGTTGTACACGGTGACGAGCGGATTCGTGGGATTCGTCGATCAGACCACGAAGGCGATGTTACAACCGCGCGAGCGCATGATGAAACTTTTGACAGCCAAGGATAAGAAGGCGATGATCCTCGAGATGGTGGAAACTGGAGAGTTGGACATCAACTTGATGGCGTTGCTCAAGACGAACGAAAACACCGCTCGCGAGGCGGGATTGACGCAAGAAGCTGACTTTATGAAGAAGATTTACAACGCGTGCTCAAAGTTCGTGAGCGTGTAATCGTTCACATCGCCTCGCGCGTGGAGCACTATTGTTATAACTGAAGAAAACGCACAATCAAACGCGCTCGGGCGCGCGCCTTGCCGAGAGAACAATCAATCAAACGACGCGCTTTCGATCGAAGCCTCGCGTGGCATTACAACATCACGGAAACAACTTTTGCGAGAGCTCGCTCAGCACCGCGTTCACCCCTAACAACACCCCAGCGCTTCCGAAAATACCCGCCATCACCAACGCCGTCGTGCTCAGCGCGCCGCCCGCCGTCGGCCACTCAATCAACCCCACCTCCTCCGCCGCGCCGGCGAATATGTTCGCCCCGTCGTCCGCCTTCGCCTCTTTCGCCGCGCGAATCGCCGCACCGATGTCTTCGCTCGTCGCCGCGCCGTCGCTCTCCGCCGCCGCGCGTCCGTCGTCGTCGCCGTCGTCGTTCGTCGTCGTCGTCGGCTCGTCGTCGTCCGCGGTCGCCGTCGCGACGCCCGCGCGCGCGCGACGCGCGACGCGCGTCGTCCGCGCGCGCGCCGTCGTCCGCGCGCGCGCCGTCACCGACGCGGTCGTCGGCGTCGCCGCGCGGCTCGGTCGGGCGAGCATCGCGATGTGCGGCGCCGAGCCGGCGCTCGTGTGGGTTTTCGCGCGCGCGCGGTGGCGGCGAGCGACGGCGCGCGGCGGCGAATTCGATCCTCTTCCTAATCTATGACACTCTTAATCCTGCACTGCGTCGAGTCCACTGGCTCGCTGTAAGAATGATAGTACCACGACAACGCTAAACGCTTCTAGCCGCTCGCTCCGACGTGGTCGACTTTCAACTGATTTACGCCGGCGCTCAAATACGCGAACCCAACGCGCAAGACGTTGCGAAGAGACGAGGATGTGGAATCCGCGCTCGCACCCGCACGCGTGCGAACGAAGACCTCGATGGCGATAGCTGTACACGTGAGAGCGAAAGTGGTGAACGCGAGGGCGTACAGGAGCGTCATCTGAGCGGCGCCGACGCGAACGCCGAAGAGGCACGGCCAGGCGTCGACGTTGCGACGCTCGACGATGCGCTCGAGCTCTTTCAAGGCTTCGATTGAGCGTTTGTTTTTGCTCAGGATATCGGCTTTGTCGTTCTCCATGCCAGCGTTAAGGATGGTACTGTTGTCGAGGAACAACTTCCATCGCGCCTCTTGCAAGATGACGACGTCGTGCTCTTGGATATCTCGCGTCTTGGCGGCGGCGGAGGCCATGGTGATGATTGGAACCATCAGCACCGTGGCCACGAATAGAGGGTAAATCGGCGCAGATGGACTTACTTCGATCACGGATCGAATGTCGTAGAAGAGGTACAGCCGGATCACCTTGAGAAGGCTCACGACGACGGTGCCCGCGACCAAAACAATCATGTGCGTGAGGTAGTATTGGCACCAGTACTGTTCGAGCTCACGATGGTCCTCGACCACCATACGGATGCGAATCCAAGGCAACCACGACTGGCAGAGATTAACGAACGGCAAATCAGACGCCAGGGCCAGCGAAGGGTCGGTGGTCGATTGGAAAAGCAACCAATGCAGCGTGTCGTGATAGGCGCACGAGCATAGCCAGCGAGATATGTTGAACGTCACGAAAAGCGTCAATATGCTCCACACAAACGCGAGGATTACCCCATAGTGCGCGGACGCGCGTTGCATCAGGGAAACACCGGTGGTGATGACTCCCATCCACCCATCAATGGTCAGTGGTAAAGTCGCTGGACACGTGGTGAAACCCAAATACTCTGGCACAGTGGCGGCGGCGGTTGGTGCAACGCAAAGGACCGTCGTCTTAGCCTCGCCGAAGGCAGAATATCCAAGAGCGCCACGAATAAAGAATGGTAAGAGCGATATAATCGTAGCCAGGATGAGCATAATGCCTTGCTGTAACCATGTACTTTTCTTCGTGCTCAGCCAATACGTCCGCCAGGACTCTGCGTTTGTGCGCTCATGAAGAGCTAGCAATACGTCCTTCTCCGTCACCGTTCGCAGTTGTAGCAACTTATTCGTCGCGACGATTTCTTCAATGTTATCTTTCAAGTGCATGTCCCCGCGAGCACCATTCTTACCCATCCCCGCATGAGCGTTCTTCGCGCGTCTCTGTACTTGGACTTCTTTCGAGTCGATATTTTCGGCGAAGTCTTCCATCTCCGCCATCCATCGCGGCATTCCACCAGTTTTCCCATTTTTTCCACGCCCGCTATGTTTGTGCTCCGAGCTTGCATTCTCTTCGTGCATTGGCACCGTCTCTTGTCGAGCAGAAATACTTTTTGCGGACGATTCGATCGGCGCTCGCACGGCAACGCGAACGCCTCGCACGCGCAACGTGTCCACGGTCGGATGCTCCTGCACGAGTTTACTATCGCCGTCCGGCAGCTCTGTTTTACCACCCGGAAAGTAGAGCGTCACAGCAGACATTTTACTATAGCTTTGCACGTCTGTGGATGCCAGGGACATAGCGACGAATGACGTCATCGTAAAGGCGATCGCCGCCGGCACGACACCATCCGCGGCGACGGCGTCTGTGGAGTTGGAAGTGAAATACCACACGATGGTTATCAGTCCGATGACCCAATACGGGGTGTAATATACAGCCAGTGCGACAAAACTCGCTGAAGCTTCGCGTGTGCGCCACGCGGACGTGGTAAACATGAACCGGCTCATGTGAAGCGTCCGTCGCACTGAGCGCGAAAACAATCCAAAAATCGGCGCCGTCGCGGGCAGTGTCAACAACTGAAACAAGAACTTTAAATATTCTTTCGGTCCGTCGAGGAGCGCGGACGAGTCAGGTAGCCCCCCGAACCTCTCAGGGCCGAGCGGATCGGTATCAGCGATGGCGTACAGCGCGACCGATATCCCTGAACACCCGGCAGCGAGCGACTTCTTCATGGCGGCGTCGGCGTACTCGCGCCACAACGTCTCCCACGTCCCGCGACGAACCAGTCTCAACAAATGATCCACGGGAATCATTCGCTCGAGCGTCAAGCTTTCGTTCCCCAGGCCTTGCAAACATCTATTAAACAACGTCTGAAACGCCTCCTCGTCCAATCTCTCGACGTCGATCCCTCGATGAATGAACCTTCGCATATTGTACTCGTCGATGAGCCGCGTGGCGTCTCTCGGAATCGCCTCTATAAGTCGAGTGTACTTCGTCTCCTCGTGTCTTCGCCGCCGCGTAAATATCTCATCGATCACCTTCATCGTCTCGTACGCCCTCCGTTTCTCTGAATCGCCCAGCGCGAGCTCGCGGGCCAACGCCTCGACCCCGGCGTCGAGCTCGCCGCCGAACTCCACATCCGCCATGGCTTCCAATCGTTCTCTCGGCATCGCGCGTTCTTGGTACTCCAAGCAGCGCACGCAGCGTGCTCGCAGCTCCTTCAACTTTTTCACGCTCTTGCGCTCGATCTTCGCGCGATCCCACGCGGGCACGCGGCGCGCGCGCGCGTCCGCGAACGTGCGCGCGCGGTCGAACAACCAGAAACGGTTACCGCGGGGCGCGGGGTCGTTTTCTTCGCCATCGAGCGCCGGAGCCTCGCGCGCGGCCTCGCGCGAGGATGAAGGCACTGATTCGTCTTCGTCGCGTCGCGCGCGCGCTTGCCACGACGCGGACATGGCGCGCTGAAGGGCGCGAGAGTGGCGAAGTGCGGTCGCGCTCGGGACGCGAGCGGGACGGAGACGCGTGGTCGAAGTGCGCGCGCGCGCGGTCGCGGCACGCGATGCCCGCGTGGGTGATTACAATGACGATAACGCGAGCGAGCGGCGCGATTACGCGTCGATCCAAGATTTGACGAATTTGGCGAGCGGCGTGCTCGGTACGCCGTGCGAACCGTCGTGAAACCAAAATTCGCGCCGATTCGCGTCAAAGTGATCGGCCAACGCTCGCACGCGCTCGCGTGTCACCAAACTATCTTTATCACCGTGCACGTGCAATGATTTTACCGCCAACGGCGTCGTGGGAACAGGGAAATTCGGATCGCGCGGCTCGAAGCCGGCGACCAAGACGACGAACGACACGCTCGCCCGCAACGCCTCCACATCCGCTATAGCGGCGACCGCTGCGGTTGCGCCCTGACTAAAGCCGACGATACCATCGAAAGGCCCACATTCCGCGCACATTTTCCGTATGGAAGCCGCGCTGCCTTCCCATCCATCGTACGCGGCGCTCAGCGCCGGTCGCGTCCAGCCCGCGTCCGTCGACTTCGTCGCCCCACTCGCCCTATTCTCCCCGCTCAAGAACCACGCCAGCGACGCCGACGCCTCATCCGTCGCCCCCATCGCTCGTAAATCGCTCGACGACGCCTCAAACGCGCCCGCGACGTCGTGCGTTCCGTCTAAATACACAAACTCACACTTCGATTTCAGCGCCTTTCGAATCGCCCCCGTCTTCGCTCGAAACGTCGCCGCGTCCTGCGCGAATCCGTGCAAGCACAGCACGCGCTTCTTCCGCGCGTCGCGCTCGCTCGTCGCGCGATCCATCGCGCGTCGCGTCGTCGAACGCCGCGCGTCACGATGTAAAGTAACGACCGCGGCGCCACAGCGGGACGCGCGATGCGTCGCGCGTCCTCCGCCGTCGCCGTCGGGCGCGCGGGCGATCTCGCGTCGTTCGACATCCGCCTCGACGCGTCGGCGGCGCTCGAGACGCGCCATCGCGAGCTCAGCGGCGTCGGGACGTCGTCGTCGCGGCGATTTCGTCGCGACGGGGACATCGCGCGCGTCGACGCGCGCGCGCGCGACGAGGCGGACGACGGCGACGGGCACCGCGCGCACGCGCTCGCGGTCGTCGCCGACGCGTCGGCGCGCGAAGGCGGTCGGGCTGGGACGTGGATGATGGCGGGCGGACGCGGGACGGCGACGGCGACGCGGGACGCGCCGCGGCCGGGACCGCCGCGACGAGGCGTCGGTTCGACGCTGCGCGCGACGGCGGAGGTGGAGCTCGGAGGGGTGTGCTTGGAGGTGGACGTGCGAGAGGGCTCGCGGGGGCAGGGACGGGAGCGCACGGCGGATGTGGCGGAGGCGTGCGCGCGGTGGCGGGACGGCGCGGCGCTGTGGCGGTTCGAGTCGAACGTCGTCGAGAGAGCGGAGACGAAGGCGAAGGCCAAGGCCAAGGCCAAGGCGGGGCGTGATAGGTTTGAGGTAGCTTTAGATGTGATTGAGATCGCGCGTGTGGACGAGGGCGCGGGATACGGGGAATTGGCGGCGATTCGGATCCATCCGACGATGGTGGGCGAATGTGCGTTTGTGTCCGCGCACGGAGAAGTCGCGACGATGACGGCAGATGGCGTAAAGCGCGTGCCGTGGCGACCGTCGGGGAGCGAGATGACTGCGGTTGGCGATTGGTACGGGCTCGGTTACGGGGCGCATCCGCGCACGTTGTTACACGGAAGTCACGTCGGAAGCACCGGGATATCGAGCGTGCACGAGGTGGATTTACGAACTCGTCGGGGCGAGACGCGGCGCGCGCACGAAGCCGATCGCGGTGAGACGCTTTGCGCGATATCTACCGCGTTTGAGCACTATTACGCCGTCGCAACGCGTGAGTCGACGTCAGAATCATCGAACGTCGAGCTGCGCGACGTCAGACGCGCGAACGATCCCGTGCTTCGCTGGGACCATCAAGGACTTGTTCCGCCGACGACGTTGCGAATCGTCGACGTTGCGGAATGGTGTTCTAAATGTCGCTCGATCGTAATTCAAGCGTTTACGCCAGGCACCAGGGAAGTTTACCTGTACGAGTGCGAGCGTTTCGTGGGCGAGCGGCGAGGACATTCGGGCGAGCAAGTACGCGCGGTGACGTTCGGCTCCACCATTCCTCTGCCTTCATCGAGCGGTGTACACGGCTTTGCGATGACAAAACTCGGCGTAGATCGTGGAGGAATGTTTTGGCGCGACGAAGACGGCGTTTGGTGTCAGAATTACGCCATAAATGGCGACGTCGACGCGATGCGCTTTCAGCCGCCGCAATTTAGCGAAGAAGACGCGGCCAGACACGCGGGGGAGACGGTAGACTTTTTGTCGCGAAACCCGGTTCCTCTATCACGTTGGCAGCAGAAGCGCGCGCCTGATGATGCGTTCATAGATCTACCTCATCTGCACGAGTTCATCGCCAACGGCGTCGTACCGGTATCCGATTTCCCTGTCGACGATTCGCTCGAGAGGGATCCGGATGGCGAACGCGAAACTGTTGCGAGGTTGCACGCCGCGTTTACCGACGGTTGGTGCATGAATGCGAGCGAACTTTTGGAGTGCGCGGAGTATCTGCAAGGCACATCCAGAGCCTCGGCGTCCATGCGCATTGATGAATGGCGCAATCGTTTCCGTACCCGTTCCGAACCTGCGCCGAACTATGCCGAATTCATTGACATCGCTCTGTCCAAACCACTCACGACTGCAACGCCGTTGGACGACGAGCGGACGCGCGAGATTATCGAGCGAGACTTACCGAAGTGGAAGAAGATTTTCGCCGAAAACTCACTGCCGCAGCCTCTTGAGATGGCTCTCCGGGACTATCGACTCGCGAGGTATCGCGATGCCGACGAGATTCAGCACACGAAGTTTGCTCGGCGGCTCTTTCACGCGTCTCGGTGCTTGAACGAGACGCAAGACGAGGATTTCGACGGTGCGAGCGCCTCGACAGCGAAGAACGCATCGCAGGCCTCGACGACTCTCTCGCAAATCGGTGACGACGCGCCGTTTGCTGATAGATTACTGTCGCAATGGACCGACGACGCCGGGGGATCGCATCGCATGCAGTCGCCGTCGCGGTTCATCGTTAGCAACACTCAGGAAATATAATAGCAATACTCAATCGACTACTCTGTGAAAATAACTATAGCTGTGTACATGTTTAGTTGCGCATGACGGCGTTGGAGGATCCGGCGATGCCCGTGTGATTCCTGGTTTGATCGAGCGTCGGACCGAACGTAACGGTGCTAGTCGTTCGACCGGCGGCCCATCCGTTGTTACGGTTGAATTGGAAGTCCTTCTTCTCCTTCTTTTCCAACGCTTTGCGCTCGCGCTGGAGCACGTACTCTTCGCGAAGCCATCCCTCGACGGTGGCGAGCAAAGAACCGGGCTCGCGGTCCTTTAAGCCTTCAATATCTTCAAACTTTTTGCAAAATTTCAACTCGCCATTGGCGACGAACGCCACGTGCGACATGAAGGATTCGAGGCCATCGAAAATGTGCGTCGCGTACACGATGGTGACCTGACGCTCGATGCACTCGCTTCGCAAGAACGACATTAATTCTGCGCGACCGAGCACGTCTAAATCCACCGTGATCTCATCGAGCAACAAAACCTTATACGGCAACATCAATCCCCACGCGAGCTGCACGCGTCTTCGCTGTCCGTCGCTCACCTTGTGCATTCGCCAGTTCACGTCCACGTCCAGCACTTCGATGATGCGCTGTTTCCGCGCTGGATCGACCCCTGGAATGGAATCCAACATCCGACTCGCCGGGAAATCCCCCGCGAGCGGAATATTATACCCCGCGAACGCCACGTCCCGCTGCCAGTTTCCGCCGATGAAACTCAAGTCCCCGCTCGACGTCAATCCCGTATCGTAAAACGCCTCCCGTCCCAGCACCAGCACCCTTTCCCGCGGCACCAAGTGTTTCCCAGCCAAAATCTTCAGCAGCGTCGTCTTTCCCGCCCCGTTCGCTCCCAACAACAGCGTGCACGTCCCCGGCGCCAGTCGCAGCCGCATGTCCCGAATCAACGGCGTCGTCCCCGCGAGCGGCGACCCGTCCAATCCCGGATAACTGAACGTCAGCCCTCGAACCTCGATCCCGGGTCCATCGATCGAGACCACCTCCGCCGTTTTCACCGGCGCCCGCTCCGCGCGTTCGGTGGCGTCGCGACCGGGTTTTCGCAGCCACGGTTTCGGCGCGTCGGGGTCGGCGTCCGCCTTCGCCTTCGCGTTCGCCATGGATGCCCACCAATCCGCGCCGCTCGCGATCGGGGCGTCGACGTGCGCGGACGCGGTGGCGTGCTCGGTGTTCGTTCGCGCGAAGCCGGTCTCGCTGACCGGGACGGGCATCGCGCGCGCGGCAGCGTCGACGAGTGCGGCGCGGTGGAGGTCGGCGAAAAAGTGCGCGAAATGACGTCACGGCATCGCCCGGGCGGTGCAGGCGCGGGTACGGGTACAGGCGTCGGCGTTACAATTTTTACGATTAGACGGACGCGAAGGCGTCGATGGCGACGCGGATGCGCAGGAGCTCGTCGTGTAAACCGTCGAAGACGTCGCGCATGGCGGCGTAACGCTCGCGACGGAGCGAGGCGAAACGAGGGAGAAGGGCGGCGGCGTCGTCGCCGCGGCGAAGCGCCTCGTACTCGTCCGCGTTGGCGGCGAGCCGGGCGTGGAGGGAGACGTAGGTGTCGTACTTGGTGTCGTACGTCGCCTTGAGGGCTTCGCATTCGTCGTGGGATTCGATGACGTCGACGGTCGGGGATGGTGTGAGGTGCCGCCAGTCGTCGTCGTCGTCGCCCGCGGCGCGAGGAGCGATTTCCCGCGTCTTCGCCGGGGGCCGACGCGCGAAGACGTGGGCGTGGGGGTCTAAATCTATGCTCGGCGATCGGTCGCCTAAGTCCACGGTGATGCCGTTGCGAAGGACGCGAGGCGGTTCTTGAAGCGGTGGCGTCGGCACCGAGGTCCCGTTCGTCGCCTGCGTCGAAGTCGGCTGCGACGGCGCGCACGGCGCCGCCGCCGCCGCTTTTTCCTTCTTCGGCAGCTTGATATGTTTCGCCGCCGCCGTGAGCTGAGCGTGGGACTTTTGTGCGTCCCGTCTCTTTCCATCGACTAACTCGTACCGACCCGGAGGCCGCAGCTGCGCCACGTGCTTGATGGTCTCTCGCACCACGCGCTGATTCGGCGGCGGTTTGCACGCCAACGCGAACCCTTTGGCCACGCAATCCCGGATCGCGTTCTCCGACAACGGACGCTCAAACAACAGCGACATCACCGCCGCCTTAACTCGCGAGAATTCGCTTCCCGAACCGTCGAGCATCGCCGCCGCGACCACGCGCGACCACCGCTCCAAGTCTCTCCGCAACCCGTCGCTCGTCGCCGCGCTCGCGCCCTCCCTTCCCGCCACCTCATCCACCTCGACCACCTTCAGGTGTCGCTCTCGCTTCTCTCGCAGCTCCTCCTCCCCTCGCATCTTCACCCTTCGCGCCGTTCCATCCTCCAGCGATCGCTTCGGTCGCAATTTTTCCCTCGCCGTCCCCACCGTCTCCAGCGCCCGTCCCTCGTTCGCGCTCTCGAATCGCACCTCCCCTCGCACCACCGTCGCCCGTCCCTCGTCCGCGATCGAGTGAAACACGTCCACGACGCCGTCCGCTTCGATCGTCCACGTTTTTTCGCCCCCTCCCGAGCGCGCGCCGCGCGTCGTCGCGTTCGCGCGCGTCAACGGCGATCCGCCGCCGCCGTCGTCGACGCGCGCGCGCACGCCGTCGGCGCTCGCGATCCATCGCGCGAGCTGCGCGCGCGTGCACCGCACGAGCGCGACGTACCGCTCGGCGCTCGGCGCGACGGGATCGAGCGCGAGCGCGCGCGACATCGCGCGAAGTGTCGCGCGCGAACCGCCGCGACGCGATTGGCGCGCGGCGAAAAAGAACCCTCGGTTGGCGACGCCTCGAACGGTCGGTCGCCGCGTTGACGATTCGTATCCCGCGCGCGCGCGACGGACGCACACGGCGTCGCGCGAGGCGGCGAGGCGACGACGGCGCGACGAGGGACGCGCGCGTCGCCGCGCGAGCGTCTCGGCGCGCGGGACGGCGAACGCAGGGACGCGCGACGGACGGCGCGACGACGCGCGACGACGCCGCGCGCGAGAGGATATATATAGCGGCGCGCGCGAACGACGACGACGAGGACGATGGTGGAACGAGCGGAGGCGCGAGCGGAGAGGGAGGGGCGACACGGGCGTGGGAGGTTGCGGTTTCGCGCGGCGGCGGCGCGAGTGGCGCGGGAGCGGCGAGAGGCGCGGAAGGCGTTGAGGTCAGACGCGGGGCCGGGCGCGACGATGGGCGGGACGGCGCTCGGGATGTTTAGGGTGGATAATCGCGCGCGCGTCGCGGTTTTTCGAATCATGCACTCGCAAGCGATGGAATATGTTGTTTTCGTGGTGATATTGGCGCACTTCGTCACGCTCGTGCTGCTGGCGACGAGCGGGGAGTCGACGCGGGCGATATCGAGCTTGAGCGAGTTGGCAAAGTCGCCGCTTCGCGCGATCGACGCGGCAATCTTGTGCGTGTACTCGATCGAGGCCGCGGCGCGGATTTTCAGTCTTGGATTTATAGGGCACAAGCACGCGTACATGTCGAGCGTGTACAACCAGGTCGATCTCGCCATCATCGCCGTGAGTTGGCTTTCGATGACGATGCAGTGGCACGGGAGCGATTCGCTGTTCACGCGCGTGCGCGTCGGACAATTGCGATTCTTTCGCGGGGTGCACGCGCTCAAACGGTTCAAGCTCGCGACTTCCGTGGTTTTCATCGCGGAATCGCTTCAGAAGTCCATCGTGCTTTTACGCGATGTCGCCGCCATTACTGTGATTTGCGCCGTGTTTTACGCGCTCATGGGTATGGGTATCTTCGGCGGTTCGCTTCGACGGCGATGCGTGGAGACGACTTCGGCGGAGACCGCGCGCATGTTTTACACTGCGGTGAGCGATCCACCGTTATTTTGCGGGGACGTCGGCAATTTACCGAATCATAAAGGCTACGTGTGCCCGGGGGTGTACGATTCCAACTCTTCGTTATTTTGCAGCGATTTGGTCGGCAATCCACAGCACGGTTATCAATCGTTCGATAGCTTCGGGTCAACGCTGCTCGTGATGTTTCAAACAATCACGATTGAGGCGTGGCAGGATGTGATGTACCCAATCGTCAACGCCGAGTATAAAGCGTCGGCGGCGTACTTTGTGACGCTCATCATCGTGGGGACGTACTTCATCGTCTCTGTCTTCGTCGCCGCAGTGAGCGGAGTGTTCCTCCGGCTCCGACGCGAGCACCAGATGATGCTGCGAAGTAAATCAAGAAACGGGGCATCGTCCGATGATGAGCTCGAAAGCGAGCTCGCGATTCGAAAACTTATTCGAAGGTTAAACGGCGGCACGGGCGAAACGTTAGCCTCGATCGCGGAAGCGGCGTTGACGAGAAAGCGAATGCTGGAAGAAGGAGACAACGATCAAACTCGAGCAATACCGAGCGGTGTTGCGCGGCCAAAACGCGATCGGTTATCAGAGCGCATTAATCATCCGTATTTTGACAAGATGGTGAGAATTTTAATCGCTGCGAACATCGCCGTCATGGCACTGTATCGATTCGATTTGGACGACACAAAGAAAGAATATCTCGTCATCGCCGAAGGTTTTTTCGTGTCTGCGTTCATGCTTGAAGTGATATTACGGGGACTTGCGGCGAAGGACATCGGTCGACGTATCGTGACGTTCAAGCCGACGAATGAGGATTTGATGCTGGTTTTCGACACGGGCGTCGTCGCAATTAGTGCAACGGTGATGTGGGGCAAAGGCATGAATTTGACTTCGCTGCGCATCCCGCGGCTATTCAAGACTTTCGGACCTGCAAAGTCGCAAACAGGCGTGGACACCATAAATCGTGTCTTCAAGTCGCTCGGCTCCCTTCTTTCCTTGTTTTTATTCTACGTCGCAATTCTCGCCATGTACGCCGTGCTCGGTATGCAACTATTCGCGAATCGTGATGCTGGTTTGGAAGACATGCCACGTCTGCACTATAATACGTTTCCACAAGCCATGTTGGCGTTGTTTGTCGCCAGCACGGGTGAGGGTTGGACAGATTTGATGTTTCACGGCGTGCAGATCACAAATGCGGCGATTCCGTTTTATATTTCGTTCTTCGTGCTCGTCAACTACATCGTTCTCAACCTCGTAATCGCCGTAGTTCTCGAGAACTTGGAGTTGCGAGACGTTGAAAAGACAATTGTCCAATCCGAGGAATTGGTGAAACGAACGGTGAAGATGGCGATGCGAGATCAAAAGTTTGTAGATTTCATGGAGCGCGCTCGCGTGAAATTCAAGTTAACGCTCAGCGGACGCCGTTGGACGGTCGAACGCGCACATCGACTTTCACCGTGGCTAGAGCTTCGTTCGGAGACGGAACGGCGTATATCTAAAGCTATTGAGCGAGAGATTGCGGTGTCGCTTGTGCAAAAGGCGACGTCAGATACAAAGGTTGGTGGCGAATTTGTACTGTGCGAGTCCAAGTTCGTCCAAGTCGCGCCAAACTCAGTGGGAGACGACATGGCGCCAGCCGGCGCGGATGCCGGCGGGCTGACCGTGTGCATGAAAGTTCGTGTAGGCAACGATAGCGCGCACGCCTTAGGAAATAGTACAACGGGGAAAGCGGCATCGCGACACAATCCCATCGCTAGAGGCGGCGACGACGACGGGCGCGTGGAGATTATCTTTGAAGACGCTGTCTCCAAAGCTACTGACTTCGCGGCGTGCCCAGCTCTACCGTGGTACATATCCGACGACGCATTGTGTATATTTCCTTCGTCGGGTAAATTACGAACAACCTTACGCAGAGTGCTTCGATCGCGATGGTACGAGCGCATAAGTTTTTCTTTCGTCGTCGTATCCGTCCTCGCGGTTTTGGCGACCAAGCCTGTGGATCAAATAAACGAGCTTCAAAAACATGTCGATACTGCAAACTACGCCGTTTGTGGATTCTTCTTGGTTGATTTCATCATGAATATCATCGCACACGGGCTCATACTCACGCCGGCGCCGTTCGTCGGCAGGGTTTGGAATGTATTTGACATGGCCATCTTGATCATCGACGTGATGATTGTGGCCTGTCCCCTAATACTCGGTGACGCATACACGAGGTACTGGCGCCGCGCATTTAATATGGCGGCACCCATGCGACCGATTCGAATCATGACGCGGGTGACGTCGATGCAGCGACTCGTGAAAACGCTTGTGGTGACGCTTCCAACGATCAGTGGGATCATCATGCTCACGGGGGGGATGTTCCTGGCGTTCGCGATCGTCGCCATTCGCGAATACGGCGGGACCTTTTACAGCTGCAACGATTTAATGGTGATGACAAAGATCGAGTGCGTCGGTACATTTGTCTCTACTGGAGGCGACATCATCGCTCGCGAGTGGAATAGAAATCTGTTCGAGTTTGATTGGATAGGCAGTGCCATGCTCACATTGCTCGAAACGGCGTCTTTGGACGGTTGGATCGAAGTCATGTTTGCAGCGATGGATAAAACTGGCGTAGGCATGCAACCTCGATTTGAACGCAACTGGCCCGCGGCATTCTTTTTCGTCGCGTTTATATTGATTGGCTCGTTTCTCATGATTCGTACGATCATCGGTGTTTTCATTCATCAGTTTGGTTTGATATCAGGTCGCAAGCTTCTCACTGAGAGGCAAAAATTGTGGCACGACATGCACAAGGTGGCGCTTTCGCTCAAACCGATGCGAATGAAATTTCTGCCACCTCGAGGTCTTCGTAGAGTGTGTTTTCACATAGTCAACCATCGAAGCTACCGAGCGTTCGTGTTGATCGGAGTCGGCTTGAACGCGGCTTTAATGGCGACTGAGCGCTACGGCGACGGCGATAGCGTTTTGGCTCACGTTCGTTCGATTGGTGAAATTTGCTTCGTCGGTGTGTATTTGATAGAGGTGTTGTTGCAAGTCAGCGCGGCGTACCCGAGCGTGCGCCACTACTTCTCGAATAAGTGGAATGCTTTCGAGCTCACGCTCGCGGTCGGTTCTGCGGTGACGTTACAAAGTAAAGCTGGATCGTTGCGCGATCAAATAGGTAGGCCGTTTAGGTTCCTGCGCGTCTTTCGCATCATTCGCCATGTTCAGTCTTTGCAGATCCTGGCGAGCACACTCTTACTGGCGATTCCGAGTATATTAAGTGTCATGGGTTTGATGTTGATTTGGATGTTCATGTACGCCGGCATCGGAACACAGATTTTCCCTAACGTAAAGTTTGGCGAAGCTTTGAACAAGGATGCGAATTTCCAAACGTTCACTAGTTCTTTCCTCTTGCTGTTTCAAGTCATCACGGGCGAAGGGTGGCGGCAATACATGTATGATCTCATGGTCACCACACCTGATTGCACGCACTCGGAGGCGTCGTCGGATTGTGGATTTCCCGACGGTGCGGTGCTGTACTTTGTCACGTACGTCATCGCCATGGGCTACGTTTTCACCAACCTCTTCGTTGCGTCCATTTTAGACCACGTCACCTTTGGTGTCCTACGCGAGGCCGCCATCATTACCCCAAAACACCTTTACGACTTCCAAGAGGTCTGGAGCAAGTACGACCCGCTGGCAACCGGTTTCATCGGTGCGCACAGACTCGGCGAGCTGTTACGAGATCTCAGCCCACCGCTCGCCGTCGAATTCCGCGGCGCGCTCCTTGAGAAATCACCCGTCTTTCGCGAGCAAGCGGAGCGTGCCGCGGCTTTATGGCGCCGCCGCATCATGTACGAATCTATATCGATTCACGTCCCTGGTCGCGGGATCCCCTTCACCCCTCTCCTAGAATCCCTCCTCGCAACCAAGCTCGGCGCCGCCGCCCTATCGCTCGCCGAGCGACTCGCCCGTCAAAAACGTCTTCGCGACATCGAAGCCTGGGGCGCCGCCGTCGTCGCCCAGTCCTACATTCGTGGTCACATCACTCGCAGACGCTTGCGAATCGAGCGTTCGAAGCGCATCGCCGCCTCGCGCGCGTGATGGTGCGTCGCTTGACTCGGCCGCTTCGTCGCCGTATGAAATTTAAACACAAACCAACAGCCACGCCTCGATTGACCGTCGCGCCAGTCACTCGCGCGCGTCACCGCGCGAGCACACGCGCGTCGGGCGAGCGCACACACGCGAGCGGCGCGATTTAGCCCGAGCGAACGACGCGAACACGCCGCAGTCAACGCGCACGGCGCGGCATTCGATTTGATTTTATTCAAACGCGCGTCGTCGCATTCGGACGAAGATCGCAGTCGTGACGCGATGGACGAGTTTGCGCAAGAGAACACGCGGGGTGCGAACGTCAAGCGCGATGCGGTAAAGCTGCTGGACGAGGTGCGCGGGCCGTGGAAGCGATGCGAACGACGCGCGAGGTCACATTCGGTCGTCAGACGGTTGAGCTCGAGACTGACGGCGTCCCGGCGACACGCGAACGCAGGCGTTGAAGTCTTTGCGGGATAAAGCGGAAGAAAATCAAGTATTAGGAGATGCACTGGAGGCAACGCGGCGCGCGTTGGCGAAGTCGGAGCGTGAGGGTGCGAAATTGAAGGAAGGGTTGAACACGGTGCTCGCAGGGGGCGACAAAGACGACAAGATGACGCTCATCGAGTCGCTGTTTGAGAAGCTTGATGGCATGGCGACTCGGTATTCGAGCGTGATCTCTACGCCAACGATTCAGATCCCGCAGTCTCCACAAGCGGGGGATGTGGGCGAGATGTCGGCGCTTCGGAGAGAGCTGGACGATATGTCGAACGAGTTGCAGCGAGCGTCGGCGAGTTCGGGCGACTCGGATAAATTAAGAAAGCAACTAAAAGCGGCGCAAGACGCGAAAATTGCCGCACTGGCGGACGCTGAAGCCTTTCAAACCGAACGCGACGATGCCATAGCAGAGGTTGAAAGGTTGCGACAGGCCTTGAAGACGACAAGCGCTGGCGGCGGAGGTGAACCGTTTCTCAACAACGAACGCATGCGTGAACTCGAAGGCTTGCTTGTGGAGGCGCAAAATGCGATTGGTTTACTCTCTGATGACAATGAATCTCTTCTTGTGAAGCTACGACGTTACGAAGAAGCCGGCTCTGGGAGTGACGGGTCGGATTCGAAGCACGTCAGAGCGGCGCAGCAAGCTGCCAGAGACGCGGCAACGGCGGCGAACGAAGTCGCGCAAGAAGCCGAGCAAGCCATCTTGGCGGCGTATTCTCGCAATGGTTCCAACGCCGAGTTGCAACAAGAGCTGGATACGCAACGCGAACTCGCAGCACGAAGGGCCGATGAGGTTGAAAAGCTCAAATCGATAATTGGCGACATCGACGCTCAGCGAGAAGGCTTGTCTCAAAAGCTTCGAGTGGCGTACGCGAGTCTGCGTGAAGTAGAAAGCAAGAAGGATAGTAGCGGTCAGTTCGAAGGTTCCACGGCGGAAAAGATTATGGCACTAGAGAACGAGTGCATGCGCCTTCAGGATGAAGCCGACGCTGCGGCCGAGGCTTTGGAAGAGGCGAGAGAACGGGCCATGCGCGAAGGCGCCGCCGCGGAAGCAGCTCGTCGTCTCGGTGCGACAGCTGAAGCGAAGGTATACAGCGCCGTGCAAGCGCGGGACGCGGCGCTCGCACGGGTACGCACGCTCGAGGAATCCATCCAACACGCCGTCGATAAAGAAAAGCACATCGCGATGGAGACGGCGCAATATCGCCAAGAGCTCGCCGTCGTGTCAGACGATTTGATGGCGATGACAAAAGAGCAACAGGTGGTCAATGCCGAGCTGTTGCGTGCGACGAGCGAGCGCGACAACGCGTGGTCAGAACTTCGAGAGGCGAAAGCAGCGCAGCAAGCGGCCGAAGCGAACGCGAAAGCAAAGCAGAAGGAAGTGGACGACGTTGTTAACGCCTACCAAGAACTTGGCGTCGAAAATCGTCGAGTTGTCGCGGACATGGACGACATGGAACGCGATTTGCGCCGAGCAAAGGTTGCGCTTGACTCATCAGAAGCCACCTTAGCGCAGGCGACTGAAAGGGCGAAAGCGGCTGAAGCTGAAAATAAGGCGTATGCGAGTGACTTGCAAGCGTATCAGCGTCAAGTCGATAATCTGACGCATCTACTGGAAAACTCTGTGCGTGACAAGGGAGACGACACGGGTTCGTACGAAGCGCTGACGACAAAGCTCGAAGCGTCAAAGGCGATGTTATTCGATATGGAACGCGCGAGAGAGATGTCGCGACGCGAAACCGCCGCGGCGGAAGCAAACTTGCTCGTCACTCGAAGCCGGCTCACCGATGCACAAGGAGATAATGAGACTCTCAAGCACAAGTTAAGGTTGGAGACAAATCGTGTGCGAGAGCTCGAAAGTCTCGTTTCTGCACTTCGCACCCACGAACATCAAGCGGTTGTCGAAAGTGGTGACAGTTCTCAGCGCTCGGAGCTTTTGAGGGAGCGCGTGAGCGCACTGCAGGAGCAAAATCACGGATTATCACGTCAACTCGAGGCTCTCAAGCAGGATAAGAAATCGTTTGAAACCGAGGTCGAGCGCCTTCGCAACTTGATTGAGGATGCGGCTGCAGGTGGATCGACTACGAGCCAGTCCGGTCGCACGGTGACGAGCGCTTTGGTTCACGCTGAAGCGCAAGCAAAAGAGAGAGAGCACGAAGTCGAGAGACTCACCGCATTATTGCAGCAAGCTCAAGAGAAATGCGCAACTCTTGAAAACAGCGTTCGGGAGGCTGAATCAACTGCGAACGATGCGAAGCGAGAAGCGCTCGCGATTGCTCGCCGCGAAGCTGAAGCGCGCGCCGAACTAGGTGGTTTGCGCAGCGAACTCAGCATCGCAAAGGACGCGCTGCGAGACGCGATGGAAGATGGTTATTCGAACAACGATTCGCAGGTGTTGCAAATGCGCGTAACGGACGCTGAGCGCCGAGCGGCGGCGGCGGAATCGGCACTCTCGAGCATGGAGCGTGCGAATCCAGTGTCCGCAGCTTCCGCTGAAGAGGTGAAGGTACTTCGCGAGGAGAATCAACGTTTACTCCATTTGTTGTCAAAGGCGAACGATGATCTGAACTCGGCGCGAAAGATCATTGACGAGCAAGGTTACGCCGACGGCGCGACTGCTTTGCTCGTAAACGAAAGGGTACAGGCGGCAGAAGAGGCGCGCCGACGAGTCGAGCAAGATTTCCAGCGACTTGTCGAGCAAATGCAGCAAATGGAATCCGGCGCTGGTGGCGAGCTTTTAGATAGGTTGCGAGAACTCGAAGAAGTGAACACCGAGCTCGAATATGAGAACGACGCGCTTCGAGAATCGCTAGCGGGGACTGAAGAAGCGATTGCGGTGATGCAACAAGACCTCGCGAGAACCGTGGACGAGTACGCCAAGCTCGGCTCGCTCGTGGAGACAATAAGCGACGATAGCGACGCGTAGGTGCTGTGTTTTATTTATATACTAGCTTTTCCCCATCGAGTTGCTCCAGACTTCTGCAGCACGTCGTCACGAACTCGACATATCTCTGATATTCGCTTGAAACTTTGTTACGCGCGAGGGACAAAATCCGTAGGCGCGTCAGATACGCCAACCAACTAATCTCCTCCAAGTCGTCCACTCGATTTTCGTCAAGATGTAACTCGCGCACGTAGGCAAGCTTTGTTACGTGTTTCAGAGTTCGAAATGCGTTCTTACGCATGCATAAAACCCGCAAACTTTCACAGCCATCGAATGTGCTTGAGTCGATCCTACTTAATTTGTTTTTGTCAACCTTGAGTACTCGCAAAGACTTGAGCTGATTTATGCCGTCGAGCCTGGTGAGAAAGTTGTCGCTTAAAAGAAGCGTTTGAAGACTTGAGCACGAACCGAGCGCGAGCACGCTGAGCGATGATATGTAGTTCCCGCTCAAATCAAGATATTTGAGTTTGCTGAAAGAACTGGCGCGACCGAACTTGGCATTAACCCTATTGTTGCGCAATTCGAGCCGCGTGAGTCGTGGCAAACTAGCCAGCGCGGAAACATCGCTGAGATTATTGTTTTCCAAATTCATGCGTTTGATTCCTTGGAAGCGCGCGTTCACGACATTATGATCAAGATGAAACAATCCGAGTGCGACCAATGAGATTTCATCTCCTCCCGCGGCGTGTTCACCGGAAACAATCATGTCCTCCGTGAGACGACCAGAGTAAATTTTTGTCGCATCCGCTCGCGCTGCCTCGCTGATATAATCGGTATCCAATATGGACAATTGATTGAATTTGAATATCACGTAGTGCGGGTACGTTTTCAAATCACACATGACGTTCCCGTACAACGTGAGTAACCTGAGGTTGGGAAGTGCCGCGAGCGCGACGACGCTACTCGTTTCCGCCAACATGTTGTGCGACGCGTATATTTCGCGAATTGAGCGACACTGTTCAAGTCCACTAAGCGATTGGAGTTCGTTTCGCTCGACGTTGATGAAGAGTAACTTTATCAATGGCTTGAACCAGGATGGGGAAAGAATTTTGATCATGCAGTTGCGCACGTTGAGGAATTTCAATTCCTTCAGCAAACTCAAACCGTCCAAACGTATCATCGCATTTCCCTCCACGGATAAGTGCCTCAGGTGGCGGCAGGTGACGCCGAAACTTTTGATCGATTTAAGGCAGTTATTCATGAGGTATGCGACGATGAGCGTGTTGAATTCTCCGCACAGTTCTACTTTCCTGAGAGATTCATCTTCCAAGCTGAATTCGACGATTTCCGACGCGGACTGCGCGGCGTCACGGTACAGTTTACCACGACGTCTCACTGCGCGTGCGTTCAGTCTGCATCCAACGACGCGATAATGCGCTCGCATACGAGATGTGACTTCGATGCCGTCCAAGTGTGTCAAGGTTGGCAAGCGTTTGACCAGAATTGGGGCGTAGAATTTACTCTTTGCCAACCACTTGCGATTACCTCGAAGAATCAACGAGGTGACGTTTCGCGCACGCGTCGTCAAGACGTTCAAATCCTCCGAATTCCACAAGTGATTGTTCCCGAGATCCAACCATTTTAGACTGTTCATTTGAGGGAGACCTTGAAGCCGTTTGATTGCATTATCGCTCAGAATCAATGTTTGTAGGTTTACACACTCGCCGATTTCCTGTGGAATGCCGCGGAGCTCAGCGGAGTGCAGATTGATCTCAGTCATGTTCGATGCGATCACAATGTCGCTTATCCTTCGCGTCAAAATCCACGCGCTTTTACGTTTTTGAGGCGCACGTTTTTTACGAACACGTCCGAATTTACCGAAGATCTCGATGAAGACGTCGTCTACGCTCTGTGCAGCTGATTCGGCTTTCGCGAATGCGAATCGTTCTTCGCGTGCCGTCTCTGCGACAATTTCCGCATCTTGAAAAACGCGCGCGATCAGCACGAGCGACGCCTCGCGTGCTCGACGCTCGATTTTCGTGAAAGAGATTTCGAAGTGACTTATGTCGGAAAGATCGCGCTCAACATCAAGCCATCTTCCTTCGGCTCTGGCGCGCAACAAATCGCGTTCGACGGAAGCCGTGAGTATACGCAAATGTTCCAGAGCGACATCACGCGCGTCATCAAACGATTTGCGAATCCTCGCGCATCGCATATGATACCATAACTCTCTTTCTGCGTGTTCATCGCTCGCTCTCGCTCGCTCGTCTTCCGATATATCGACTCCGTCCAGCACGCGCAAATTGGACACGGCTCGCAAGATGTACGAGCGATACCATCGCCCTCGACAAAAGTCACACGCGCCGTGTACGTCGTCCTTAAACGTGATCGAGTGTATGAAACGAGTCACCCCAACGTACGCGAGCGACTTGATGGGATTACCAGCGATGTTGAGGTGATTCAGCTCGCGCAACGCATCGGCGTCCGGAACGCTTTCGAGTCGGTTGCGCGCGACGTTCAGATCCCGCAGCGCCATCAACGTCTCGATCCCATCGAGCGACATTAAACGATTATCGTTCAACCAAAGCGTGTGCAGCCGCTCGAGCCGTCCATCCGCGAGCCCATCGAGCGAATCAATCGCGTTCCCGTACGCGTACAACGCCTCCAACCCGCGACACTCGCTCGCGCCTTCCAAAGACCTCAGGCCGCACTCCGCCACCGTCACGTTCCGCAGACTCTCGCACGCCCCCAATCCGATCAACGACACCACATCACCGCACTTCACCACGCGCAGTGTCGTCAAGCGCGCGTACTTTCCCAAATCCAACTCGGTCAACGCGCCTCGCGCGACGTCCCCCATAAAGTACTCCAACGTCTCCGCGTCGTCACCGCGCCCGTTTCCCTCTCCCTCGTCCGCCTCGTCCCGGCGCTCTTCTTCGTCATCGTTCGCTTCATCGCGTCGTCCCGCGCCGTCGTCGCCTCCACGCGTCGCCGCGGCGCGCATTAAAGTTGGGTCAACCGCGCGCCGCCGAATCAGAAATTCCAGAAATTCCAACGACCACTTCGCGTGTCACCCACACTCTCGGTCTCGGACCGACCGCGCGCCCGCGATGGCGTCCCTCGCGCGCGTCGCGCGTCGCGCGTCCGGCGACCTCGCGCGATGCGCGCGCGCGGCGCTCGCGCGACCGCGCGTCGCCGCGCGCGGCGTCGGGTTCGGTTTCGTCGACGACGCGCGCGGGACGGGCCCGCGGCGTGGATTCACGAAACGCGCGTTCGCGGGCGACGCGCGCGCGCTCGGCGCGCCGTTCGCGGCGCGAAGAGAGGAAGACGCGGTGAGAGACTCGCGCGGGGACGCGCGCGCGCGGGCGTCGCTGGTGTTCGCGCGAGGGGTGCGCGCGAGCGCGCGCGCGGCGCTGGACGTCGGGCGGCGCGGGCACCGCGAGACGAAGACTGGCGTCGGCGGCGCGCGAAAGGTGAAGGAAGAGAACATGGGCGAGTACGAGGAAATACCGCGCGCGGCAGCGTCGGAGGCGATGGACGCGGCGAACGATCAGAGGGCGCTGAAGGCGGTGCACACCGCCATCGGGTGCAACGCGGCGATTTTGGTGTGCAAATTGGGAGCGTACGGCGCGAGTGGGTCGCCTTCGATGCTCGCGGAGAGCATTCACAGCGTGGCAGATATCGTTAATCAGATGCTGTTGCAAGTGGGGATCACAAATAGTAATAGAAAGCCCGATGCGACGTTCAATTACGGTTATCGACGCGAGCGGTTCGTGTATTCGTTGATTTCCGCGGTGGGAATTTTCTTTCTCGGTGCTGGGTTTAGCGTGATGCACGGGATGCACGGGTTGATGGACCCGATGCCGTCTGAAAACATACGTATTGGGATCGCGGTGTTGGGCGCGTCGGCGTTGTTGGAAGGATTTTCGTTAAAGGTGGCGTACGAGTCGTTGCGCGACAACGCCAAGGCGCAAGGAATGACGCTGAGGGAATTTATCAAATCTGGTAAAGATCCCACCAGCGTGGCCGTGCTCGCAGAAGATGCTGCCGCGGTGTTGGGTTGTGGCATCGCGGGTACGGCGCTCATCGCGTGCGAAGTGACGGGGAGTCCGATGTACGACGCGATGGGCTCGATTGCTGTCGGTGGCCTTCTTGGGGTGACGGCAATGTACCTCATCAACAGTAACCGACTGCTCCTACTTGGCCGATCTCTCGGTGCAGATAAGATGCAAGTCATCACGGAGCACATGCGCCGCGATCCAGTCGTCGAAGAGGTTTACTTTGCTAAGAGCGAAGAGCTTGGCGCTGGGACGTATCGTTTCGCCGCCGAAGTTGAATTTAGCGGCAAAAAGATTGTCGAGCGATATCTCGCGAAGAAAAATCGTCGCATGGAGCTGCACTCGAAGTTTAACGAGGCGTCAATATCGGCGGATGCGCAAGCTATGGACGGTGCGCTGTCTTTTTACGGTGAAGAAATCGTTCAAGCCGTCGGCGACGAAGTCGATCGCATGGAGAAGGAAATCGTCAAGATTGAACCCTCCATCCATTACGTCGACATCGAGACGAATTAGGCACACATGACGTTCACCGCCCGCTCGATTGCCCGACCGAGGTAACGCGCTCATCTTGTTGTAAAATTAACTTAATCGTGCAGAACCGACCGTCAGGTCAACCTCGCCCACTCGAAGTGAGTCTTCACTATAGAGCGCGCCGATATTCGTGTACGCCATGCAGACGTAACGCGCGATGCGCGCCACGATGCATGACACGGCGTCGCGTAAGCCCACATCGCGCGTTCTCGATCGCGCGCCGTGCGAGAGCGCGGAGTCGCTCTTTGAAAATTTGTGCCAAAATTGGGCAAAGCGAGCCGATGAGTTGGCGCGTTTTGAGCGTGAACTGTGCGCGACGCGGGAAGCTGTGCGACTGTCGAGCGATGGATCGGACTTGGACATGGTGGAAAAAGATACCAGGCCGTGTTCACGCGCATGTGGTGAAGACACGCGCGATACTCCCGCTCGCCCTCGGAGAACTGAATCGACTTTTTCTGCCGAGCCTCCGGCAAAGCGACGTGCGAAGCAACGTATTAAGTCTTTCGTGACTGAAGAGAGTGACGAAGACGAAGATACAGAGGTTTCATTGCGCGAGCTCCTTAGTCGCGCGATCGAAGAATCAGTCGCGGTGCGGCGTCGACGCGTGGAGAAGGAGACAGAACGCCGCAAAATCGTCGACACGGCACGCGTACGACGAGACGCTGGTCGCACGATCGCGAGAAGCTTGAAGCGCTGGCACACACGCCGAATGCGTACAATTTGTGTCGTGCAAAGTATCTGCCGCCGATGGCTCGCTCTTCGTAGAGTAAGAGCGGTTCGAGACCGTCGCGAGCGATTGACGCGGATGTTTTGGATCTGGCGCTCGACGCTCATCAGAGCGCGTCGACGTCGTGCGTGCGTGCGAATACAGTCATCGTGGCGCGGGTACGCGACACGACGCGCGCTTCGTGAAGATAAGGGTAGACGCGAACGCGTGAAGAGATGCGTCGAAGAAATAGTCAAGCGCTACATTCAGCGCCATGAGAGAGCAAAGCGAGCGTGCGCCGCACAACGGATCCAGCGCGCATGGCGCGCGTTTATTCGATTCTCAACGTTGCGGCGAATGAACGCCGCCACATTACAAATACAACGCGTGTGGCGAGGCACGCGCACGCGGAGAGCTGTGCGGAGTTACCGAGAGTCGACCGTGCGAAGAAACGCGGTCGAATTCGATTTAGAAAGCGCCGACGAAGACGATTTCATGGACGACGACGACGACGAAAACGCGGCACTTCGCGATGTCTTCGACAGCGTCACCTGTTCTACCGCAGAGCGCATCGCCGAGTCCACCGAACGCGCACGCGCAACTTCATCGCGCGCACCAGCTGCTTCGGCGCGCCAAAGCGACGATTCGGCTTCGACGGCGTCGCGCGAGCACTACAATCGACGCCATAAACGGCACATCCGCGAGCAATCGAAACGCCGCCGCCGTGAGGCGCTTCAAACGAGCTCAACGGCACGGTTCGCTGCGTTTCGATCCAACGCTGCGCGTTCCACGCGTTGACGTCTTCAACCGTGCCCGCGCAACTGTCCCGCACAATGAGGCTCGCCGTCGCCGCCACCGCGCGCTCGCCCACCGGCGCCCCGACGCCACGCGCGAGCGGTAAGTTCCGCCGTCGCGACGCGTTGCTGACCGCCGGTTTGTTCGCTTGCGCGTCGCCGCGACGCGCGCGTGCCGAAGGTTTCCTCCCGCTCGACGTGTACCTCGAGCGTCTGGAAGAGTGTCGCCGCGCCCTCGACGCCGTCGCCACCGAGCTCGAGACGCGCGAGGACCTCACCGCGAAAGATTTCGCACGCCTACGCGCGTCGCTGCACACCGGGGAGATCGGGCGGTTTTGGGTCACCGCGCGTGGGTGCGACAAGTACACCGCCGGCGTGGAGCGGAGCCCGTTTGCTCGCGAAAAGGAGGACATGTGGACGCTGATTCCAGAAAAATCCGGCCCGCTCGGCAGGGCTCTGAAACCAAACTTCGATAACCCCGACGACAAGTTGTGCCTGATATATTCGTGCGTGAACGATCCCACGGCGCCGGCGTCGATCGATACGCTGTACTCGTTGAAGTTGTTCGACGAGGGGTTGCGGATCGGCGCCAAGGGCGACGCGGTGACGGCGGAGGGGCTTAGTTTCGTCGCGCGCGATGTTTTGGAGAAACTCGCGACGTACAGAACGCTCGTGGTTGAAAAAGCGGACTCGAGCTTGATGGACGCGAGTTGGGTGAACCCGTCACCCGCCTCGTGGTCGGGAGTCGGAATTTAGAAATTGGATTTGTTGTAGTCTTCGCGCGCGCTTGCGCTTGTTGTTTAATACTTACATTCTTTCTCATTCGTACACATTTATTAACGCGGCGTGAAATCGGCCCAAAGCGGGCCGTGGTCGGATAAATCAAACTCTTCCGACGTCGGCCATCGACCCTCTAACATTGAGGTTGGCAGCGTCGCGCATTCTATTTGCAAGTCGCCCTCGCCGAAGACGTTGTCGTCCCAGGACTGCGACACGACGACTTGATCAGCCGCAGAAGACGCCATGAAGTCGCCGATATCGAGTGAAAGATTTGGATCACTCGTCAAGTCAGCCATGCCTTTGATATCCATGCGCTGAACGAATTCTTGAAAGTCGATTTCGCCGTTGCCATCCTTATCGCACGCTTCGTAAAGAGCCTCCAATTCCGCGGTAAGGAGCCCCGGACTCTTCTCGCCGCACAAACCTATCTTATTCGCGAATTCGATGAACTCATCCTTCGTCAGAGACCCATCGGAGTTTGCGTCGAACTCCTTGAACGCCGCGACATCGTCCACGATGCCTTGTTGAACGATCTTTGCCCGCATCATCGCGAAAACCGCCTCTTTCCACGACGCTCCGATCTCGAGCACTTGCTTCGACGGGTTAAGCAAAAACATGTGATCGACTCCGACGCACTCACCATGATGATTCAAGTGCGAAACCCACGAAGTGGCGCAACCTTCCCGGCCCTGACACGCGTCCAACGCGTTCGTGAATCCTTGCGACGTCAAAAAGCGATACACCCGACCCGAACTTGACCCGTTAAAATCCCCCGTGATGACGATCGGTAACTTTTTCCCTCCGATCGCCGGCTCTCGCTGAAGCTCTCGCAAGAACTCTAAAATCTTAAACACCTCTCTCAGCCGAATCAGGCTTGAATTTTCATTGTGCGGAAACAACAAGTGCGTGTTCACGACCAGCGTCTCGCGTCCGTTCGCCTTCGACGCCACCCGCGCCACGTGCGCCACGCGATCGCCGCAATCGTTAAACAACACGTCCCTAGCGTCTTTCACCTCCAATCTATCTCGTTTTACCGCCGTGAGCAACCCATCGCACCTTCCGCTCGTCCTCGGCGTCACCGCGGCGTCGTACGACGCCTCGCGCAGCCTTCGCGTCCACAGCTCGCGCATCGCCTCGTTCGCGTGCCAAAACTCCTGCACGCACAGCACGTCCGGCGACGCGTCGCATATCAAATCAAGTATCTTTTCGTTGCGTCTCAGCGCGTCCTCGACGTTCGCCGACTCGCGCGCGTCGTCGTTTTCCTTCGTCCCCGCGCGCTTGTACTCGGGACACAGCACGTTGAACGTCATCACGCGCACGCTCGCGTCGCCTCGCGCGTCGGCGCGCGCGCGCGTCGCGATCGTCCTCGCGCGCGTCGTCGCGAGGCGGCGCGTCGGCGCGCGCGACGGCGCGCGCGCGCGAACCGCGGTCGATGACGGCATCGCGCGACGCGCTGTGACGTCACCGCGACGACGACGCGACGCTCGACGCGGCGGCGACGACGATGGCGCTCGGGGCGACGCTGACGACGCTCGGCGCGCGCGCCGGCGCGCGCGCGCGCGACGGCGCGCGCGGGGAAGGGAATCGTCGCGCCGCCGCCGGAACGCGTGCGCGCGTTCGACGCGGCGGCGCGGTGACGCGCGCGCGCGACGACGACGGCGCGGACGACGGCGATGCGATCGCGACTGAGCCGTCGTTCGTGCCGCGCGCGCCGGGCGTGCGCGATGGACCGTGGGAGAAGGCGGACGCGGCGGCGGTGGTGGCGAGCATTCGCGACGCCGACGCGACGGCGAAGAGGGCGGGAAGAGTGGTCGAGGACGAAGCGTTTTCGTTGCTCGGACTCACGGCGAGTGAGTTGAAAGAGTTCGCGGTCGAGCGCGGGATGCCGGCGTTTCGAGGGAAGCAAATCGCGGATCACCTGTACGCGCCGAACGGGGCGAGCGCGCGGTCGGTGGACGATTTTACGACGCTGTCGAAAAAGCTGCGCGAGGAGCTGAAGAGCGCGAATGTGCGCGTCGGGCGGTCGAGGCGACATCACGTCGCGGCGGCGAGCGATGGGACGGCGAAGTTGTTGCTTCGATTGGATGACGATAGAGTCGTCGAGACGGTGGGTATTCCCGCCACGGAGAACGGAAAGAATAGGCTCACGGCGTGCGTGTCGAGTCAGGTCGGTTGTCCGATGCGCTGCACGTTCTGCGCGACTGGCAAAGGTGGATTCGCCCGTAATTTGGCCCCGCACGAGATCGTAGATCAAGTATTGGCGCTCGAGGAGTACTTCGGTCAGCGCGTGAGCAACGTCGTCTTCATGGGCATGGGAGAACCGCTGCTGAACGTGCCCAACGTTCTCAAGGCGCACGAGGCGTTGAACAAGGAGATTGGAATCGGTGCGAGGCACATCACGATTTCCACAGTTGGCGTCAGAGGGTCGATCGAAAAGCTCGCGCACGCGCAACTGCAATCCGTGCTCGCGGTCAGTTTGCACGCGCCGAATCAAGAGTTGCGAGAAACCATCATCCCGAGCGCCAAGGTGTACCCGATGGAAGACTTGCTGCAAGACTGCGAACAGTACTTCGTCGCCACCGGTCGACGCGTGACGTTTGAGTACACGCTGCTCGGAGGAATAAACGATCAACCAGAGCACGCGAAGGAACTCGGCCGATTGCTGTACGCTCGCAACCTGGCGTCGCACGTCAACTTGATTCCGTACAACCCCGTGGATGATTCCGACTACCAGCGCCCGAGTCGGGCGACGGTGTACGCTTTCCGCGACATTCTTGAAGGTCTCAACGTCCCAGCTTCGATTCGCCAAACCAGAGGTCTCGAGGCGGCGGCGGCGTGCGGACAGCTGCGTAATGCGTTCCAAAAGAACGCCATCGTCGGCGACTTGGCGCCGGCGACGACGTGACGCTAGTATTTTTGCGGTAAATTACACGACTATTGTAAACGATACAGTAAAGTAGGCTATTCTCTATTTCTTTTTGCGAAACAACCCGCGCACCATCTGCCCTAATCCCTTCGCGAGCGGATTCTTAAAGTACACGACTTCGTAACCATCCGCCGCGCACGCCCACTGCTTTCCGTAGGTGTGCACTCTCTTCGTCTCCAGTCCCGTGCTCGGCTCGACCAACGTCCCACCCTCGTGCGTCCACGCCAAGATGGAACCGTACATGTTAAAATATTTCGCGTCCCCATCATTCGCGCGCTTCGCCATCTTCTCCGCGTACTTCCCGCTCCGGTACCCAATCGTGCAGTAACAAATCGCGTCGTGCGCGCCCAGTCCCTCCCGCGCGCGCTCGTACGCCTCCGCGTCCATCGCGCCCTCGATCACGCTCACCGCGCGCTCCTCCGCGTCGCGCACGTCCACGAGCACGCACGCGCGTCCTCCGCGCGCGCCGTTCGCGACGCGCGCCATCGCCTCGCGCGCGGTGACGTGCGGGACGTCAAAGTCATCCCTGAACGCGTCCGCGAGCGCCGTCACGCGCGCGTCGCCCATCGATCGCGCGCGCACGCGCGCGCGCGCGACGCGCGGCGCCGGCGCGCGCGCGCGCGCCGACGCGAACGCGATGGCGAGACGCGCGACGCGGATTCGACGCGTCGCGGAGTGCGACGCGGCGTCGGCGCGCGACGCGTCACACGCACGCGCGCGCGCGAGCGAACCGAGCGCCGACGGCGAGCGCGGGAGAAGAGGCGACGAACGATCGAACGATCGCGCGCGCGAGGACGGACGACGCGCGACGACGACGCGCGAACGACGCGTGAGCGATGATGCTGACGACAACCCTGAATCGCCAGGGTATCGCGCCGACGACGCGACGCGGACGCGATGCGCGCGTCGAGACGCGGCGAACGACGACGGAACGAACGATCGAACGATCGCGGAGGGTGACGACGCGCGCGATGCCGGTAGGGAAGCCGGTGCCGTGCGAAAAACACTTTTTACATCTGGATGACTTCACGAAGGAGGAAATCATGGAGCTCGTCGAGCGGGCGTCGAGCGAAAAGAAACGCCTGCAGAGCGGTGATCGAAGCTTTCAACCGTTCAAGGGGAAGACGATGGCGATGATTTTCGCGAAGCAATCGTTGAGAACGCGGGTGAGCTTTGAGACGGGGTTTAAATTGCTGGGCGGGAGCGCGATTTATTTAGGTCCGGATGATATTTCAATCGGAAAACGCGAGGCGACGAAGGATATCGCGAGAGTAATCTCGAGATACAACGACATCGTCATGGCGCGATTGTACGAGCACTCCCAAATCGAGGAGTTGGCGGCGCACTCGAGCGTTCCGGTCGTTAATGGGTTGACGGATTATAACCATCCGTGTCAGATATTAGCCGACGCGTTGACGATTTACGAGTGCCTGGGGCGCTTGGAAGGCGTCAAGGTTGTGTACGTCGGTGATGGTAACAACATCGTGCACTCGTGGTTGAATTTGGCCGCGGTGGTGCCGTTTCACTTCGTGTGCGTGTGTCCGGAAGAGTACACGCCGGATGAGAAGACCTTGCAAAAGGCTCGCGACGCCGGTTTGTCTACGATAGAAATTTCGCACGACCCGGTGGAAGGCGTCAAGGGCGCCGACGTCATCTACTCTGACGTCTGGGCGTCCATGGGCCAAAAAGACGAAGCCGAACAGCGCAAAAAAGACTTCCAAGGCTACCAAGTTAATGGCAAGATGATGGCGAGAACGCCCAACGCCATCTTCATGCACTGCTTGCCCGCCGAGCGCGGCTTGGAATGCGACGACGAAGTCATGGAAGCCGATTACTCCGTCGTCTTCCAACAAGCCGAAAACCGCATGCACGCGCAAAACGCCGTCATGCTCAAGATGTTGAATTGTTAAACGAACCGTTGTGTCCATACGAACATTGGGCTTATTTATTGTTGAATAAGAAAACCAAGCTTCTTTCCACTTTCGACTCCCGCGCCTCAGTCCTCGCCTCGCCGCGTCGCTCGCGATGTCCGCCCCCGACGCGATCTCGAGCGGTGTCGAAGTCGAATACTTATTACAACAGGTCGCCGAGGTGCGAGGCCTCGCTGCGAGCGCGGCGCGTCTCGTCCCGCGTGTCCCGCTCGAAAAGTACAATTGACTGACGGCGACGTCCCGCGCAGGCTGTGCGCCGCGAGCGCGCCTTGTGTGATACTCTTCGCGAGTACGACGAACAATACGCCAGTCTACAGCGCCTCGTGCTGTCGCTGCCCGAAAAACCAAAGCATGAGATCATGATTCCGTGCACAAAGTTTGCAATGTTCGAGGGCGAGCTCGACGGCGAGGCCGACGTCTTCGTCGGCATTGGTGGTGATTTGCTCATCGAGCGCACGGCTAAACAGGCAAGCGAGATCATTGGCCGACGGCGGGATCTTCTTCAGGCGAAGATGCGGGACGCGGAGCAGAACGCACGGGCTATGGAGAGTCGTATAGAGGCGGCGGCGGCGTTGCGGGAAAGCGGCGTCGGCGCGTCGGCGTTGGAGGAGGAAACGGTCGAGGATGGACGCGCGCGGATCGCGCGACGAGGTGATGGAAGCGTAGAGATTACGGAAGTGTACGAGGCGGATGATGAGGGCATGATCGCATCGATCTCGACCCTTGCGCCGAGTTCGGAGAGCGAACGCGTGAATGCAAACGACGCGCGCGGCGATTTGGACTCGTTCATCTCTCGCTTGGAGGCTATGGAGTTGAACGAGAGTGGAGCACAGGACGTGGCGGCGAGCGATGACTACATCGATATCGAGAGCGACGACGAGAGCGACGTAGACGTGGATGGGGGTGAGCCACCGACGATTGAGTGCCCCGAAGACTTTGTGAAATACGAGCGATGGAAAGCCAAGCGAGACGCCAAAGACGCCGAGCTTCGAGCTGAGTCCGATCGTGTTCGACGACGTGCGGAAGAAGAAAGACTGAGAATCGAAGAAGAGATACGCCGTAAGCACCCGCCCTTGAAAGATACGGTGATCGAGCGGATTCCAGGGGAAGGTGGCGCGTCGTCTTCGCGAGACGACGCCAACGTTGACGTGACTCGCAAGCTGTCGCGGTACCAGATGAAGAAACTCGGCCTGGCACCGGATTCTCGATGATGATTAGAGATCTTTGAAAACAACGCACGATGTTGTTGTACAAGTATAGATACATAATAGTACTAGGACGACGCGCTTTTAGTCGAAGCGATCGAACTCATCTAACGCTTCTCCAGCCTTGACGAAGGAAAACGCATCGCGATCGAGCGTCTTCTTCGGCGACGGTGGAATCGCAACTTCCTCGCCATCGATCGAGGTGCAGAATTCGGGGAGAGTTTTTGCGACTAAAGCCGAACGTCGCGCGTGCTTTTTCGCAAAATTCGTAGCGTAAGCCCCCGCCTCGGACGCTAAAAACTCGGGCGTTCCTCGACAGTCGTGCTCGGCGAATTCCGGAAACGGCGCGGCTTCGGGTAGGACACCGTTTTCGATAATCATCGACTTGATCCACGATTTCTTCGCCTTGGCCACGGACCACATCTTGCGATTCATGCTCATCTCCGTCACGAGCCACTTCGTGGTCTCTTCGCTAAAAAACTCCCGAAACGTCGCCTCGCAGTTCGCCCCCCCCCCTTTGCCGTGCGGCCCCTTGACGAATCGAAGCTTCTGCACCGTCACCGGATCCACGAACGCGCGCAACATGGTGTAAAGCCCGTTAAATATCTTCGGCGCCTCGACGAAAATCATCATCTCCAATCGTTCCGGGTACGATCTCGCGAACAACGACATGCACTTCGTCGCCACGCTCGGCGCCATGTTCCCCGCGCCGAAGCGATGAAAGTCGCACACCCACACGTATTGATCGTACGGATACGCCGGCAAGAACGACTCCAACAGTTCCAACACCTGCACGCAGTGTTCCACGTTGCTCGCCGCCTTATGATCCATCGCGAGTCCGATGTCCGAGTACACGATCGCCCGTCCGCACGCGTCGAACCCGATCTGCTGCATGTAGTGGCTCCGAAAGTCTCCCTCGAAGCATCGCTCGCATCGCACGTCTCCCGGCCGCGCCGCGGCTCGCCACGCGATCGTCTTTCGCAGCCGTTTCGTCGCCTTCGCGACGTCTCCCTTATCCGCCCTCAGGAACCGCTCGCACGTCTCGCGCGTGCACCACGCGTCGACGTCGTCGTCGCGCGCCGCCGCGAGCGCATCCGCGACGCGTCGTCGCACGGCGTCGACCGCCTCGGGCGCGATCGCGGTTCGCATGCGCGCCGTGATGGACACCTTATCGCGAAGCGCGACGTCGCGACTCGTCGTCGACGTCGACGCGTCTTCCGCCCGCCGCGTCGCGCGCGCGCCGTTCGCCATCGCGCGCCGCGCTCCGACGCGCGCGACGCCGCGCGCGACGCCGCGCGCGCGCGACGACGCCGGCGCGATCGCGACGCGTTTCAGTGCGTTTCAGTGAGACGTCATTTATACACCCGGTCGCAACGCACATAGCGATATCGCGCGTGGTGTACGTACATGCGTAAACGCGCGCGTGCCCCTCGTTCGCCGCGCGCGTCGAACGAGGGGCAGCGCGGCGTCGCGGACGTCACAAATACGCACCCCATGTCCGCCGCCGTTAAGGTGCGCGATCGACGCGCGAGACGACGCGATCGGACGACGACGTCGCGATCGCGACGTCGCGACGTCGCGACGCGCGGTCGCGACGTCGGCGACGGCGCGATGACGGACGCGGGACGAGCGATCGCGGATAATCATCGACGCCATCGGCGACGACGATCGGGGACCGCGGGCGTCGAGCGCGGACGCGCGCGCGCGCGAGGACGCGAGGGACTGACGGAAAGAATTTTGTGCGTCGCGATCGCAGACCGTCGAACTCACCGCCCGCACCGCGCTCGCGGGTAACTTCCGCAAGGCGACCGCGCCGCGCGCGGCCGCGAAGGTGCGTGACCGCGCGGAACTCGGCGCGCGACGCGCGCGCGCGCGCGACGTCGACGGGGGTGCGCGGAGACTGACGAATGGGGTGTTTGCGCGTCTAGGCCAACGTGAACGTGGTGACCGAGGCGAAGGTTAAGGTTGCCATCAACGGTTTCGGCCGCATCGGTGCGTGCGATCGCGGATAAGGGTCGCGATGCGATCGTCGCGATGTCGATGCGTTTCGCGCGTCGTGTGCGCGGTGTTCGCGCGATGTGAGGCGAACGAGGGCGCGCGGTGATTGGGAGAATATGCGCGCAGCGCTCGTGCGTCGAGGGAGGGCGCGCGCGAGGCGCGCGAGGCGCGCGAGGGTGCGATCGACGCCGGGGTGCGCGCACGTGGCACCCTGGGGATTTTTATGACTTTTAGCTCGCGCGCGTGGGCACGACTCGAACGACGCGACTGACGATGAAATGAACGCTTGTGGGCGATTTAAAACACAGGCCGCAACTTCGTGCGATGCTGGAAGAGCCGTGGCCCGGACTGCCCGCTCCAAGTCGTGTGCGTGAACCAATCCGGCGGCGCCAAGCCGGCGGCGCACTTGCTCAAGTACGACTCCATCTTGGGTACGTTCAAGTCTGACGTCAAGGTTGTCGACGACGCCACGATCTCCGTCGATGGTGACATCATCAAGGTTGTGTCCGATCGCGACCCGCTCAACTTGCCGTGGAAGGAAATGGGCATCGACATCGTCATCGAAGGTACGGGCGTCTTCCTCGACGGCCCGGGCGCGGGCAAGCACATCCAAGCCGGCGCCAAGAAGGTTGTTATCACCGCCCCGGCCAAGGGCTCCGACATCCCGACCTACGTCGTCGGTGTGAACGCCGACCAATACGACAACTCTGCCAACATTGTCTCCAACGCGTCGTGCACCACCAACTGCTTGGCGCCGTTCGCCAAGGTGATCGACGACAAGTTCGGCATCGTCAAGGGTACGATGACCACCACGCACTCTTACACTGGTGATCAACGCATCTTGGATGCGTCCCACCGTGACTTGCGCCGTGCTCGTGCCGCCGCCTTGAACATCGTGCCGACCTCCACCGGTGCCGCCAAGGCTGTTGCGCTCGTCTTGCCGCAACTCAAGGGTAAGCTCAACGGTATCGCGCTTCGCGTGCCGACGCCGAACGTGTCCGTCGTCGACCTCGTCGTCAACGTTGAGAAGAAGGGCGTCACCGCTGAAGAAGTCAACGCCGCGTTCAAGGAAGCGCAAGATGGCCCGATGAAGGGTGTTCTTGCGATCACCGATGTCCCGCTCGTGTCTGTCGATTTCCGGTGCACCGACGTGTCCACCACCATTGACGCGGCTCTCACCATGGTGATGGGCGATGACATGGTCAAGGTTGTCGCGTGGTATGACAACGAATGGGGTTACACCCAACGCGTCGTCGACCTCTCCCTCATCGTCGCCAACGGCCTCATCAACGAAGGTGTTGCCTCCGCCGACCCGATGGACCAACTCTGCGCGGATGATCCCTCGGCGGACGAATGCAAGGTGTTCGATTAAACCATTTTTTCGATCAACTTCATCGAGCGATGTTGGCGAGTGGACGAGGCGTGAGACGTAATTTATTACGTCGTTGCGCCCTTGATTTCTCGCGCGATTTACCAGCGTATTAACACACACTTCTGTAATCAGAATCTAGAGACAGATTTGAAAGAACCGCGTTCGCCTCGACGTAATTTTTCCGTCTCGACTCGAAAGCGCTGTACTTAACGTGGCGTCCTGCAAAGTTGCATTACAAATATATTGAATCAATGACCTGTCGTCGATGAAAGAATATCACGAAATGAAGACGAGCGCGCGTCTCGATTGTCGTGTGCGCGTGCGAGAGGATGGGGATGGTCACAGGATTGGATTTTCGCCCGAGAAGGACATTTGAGCGGTTATGGCGCTCAGCTTTTGGGTGAGCAGATAGTTGGCCATCTGTACGCCTTCTGCGCTACCCGAGATGACGACTTTTCGATTGCGCGTGCCTTCGAAGAAGTCGTCGCGGTCACTGACTTTGATGCGGCACCCGCTCGCGACTTGAACCTCGGCAATGGTGCGGCCGCCGCGACCGAGCACGGCGCCGATGAGCGAGTCGGGGATGGTGACGAGGATGGAAGTCTCGTCATCCCTCCCACCGCCCTGACCGGCGCCATAACGTCGTGGCGTGGCGCGATTAAATTCGCCGCTTCTCCGTCCGCCTCCACCACCTTGCAACGAAAGCGGCGATTGCACGCTGTACGTACTCTGTCGATGCACGAGGGTGGCGTACGCGGGATCTTCGCACAGCGTCGTCGCCACGAGAGCTACCGCTCGTAAAACGCAATCAATCGTTCCAGTGATCGTCAGCGTGCGATCATTACACCCGGGAAGCATCCGATCTTGATTACTCAGCTTAATGTCCGCCTGCGAATCCTCCACAAAGCTTCGTATCTTCGATCCGCCCTTCCCGATGATGCACCCGCACGAGCTGTTGGGCACCACCAGCGCCACCTGAGGCTGTCCCATGCGATCGATCCCCTCGCCGTCCGCCACCAGCTTCGTGATGATCAAGTGCAACACCTGCAATATCGCGCTCAGATCCCCGCTCACGATCACCACGCGATCATTCGTCCCCGGAAACACCTCGCGATTCCTCGACAACTGAATGCGCGCCCCCGTGAGCGCCTGAAACTCGTTGATCGTCGCCCCTCCCTTCCCGATCACGCTCCCCGCCGCGCTCGGCGAGATCAAAAACTTGAGCGTGAACGATCCATCGTCGATCGGCGCCGCGCTCTCCCCGCCGTCGTCGCTCGCGTCACCGCCCGCGTCGTCCGCGTCGCGCGCCGCGTTCCCATCGTCGCCGCGCGCGTCGCGCGCGCCGTCGTCGTTCGACGACATCCGCCGCGCGCGCGACGCCGCGACGCCGCGACGCCGCGGTCCGACCGTCCGACCGTCCGACCGTCCGGTCGCGCGGTCGCGCGGTCGCTCGGTCGCGCGTCGTCGACGCGTCGCCGTGTCGCGCGCGCGCGCCGACGTGCTGACGCGACGCTGACGCGGACGCGCCGCGGGCGATCCGCGCGCGGGTCTCATCACATGGGCCCGAACGCGCGTTAAACGCGGGGAAATCTTCGTAAAGGAGTGCGGGTGACATAACAAGTTGGAGTGATCAAAGCATCGTCTAGTCCAAAGCGAGCACGGTGATATCCGAGCAATCGCGGCCGTCATCCGCGAGGACGCACTCGAATCGAGCTAACATCGTCTTCAT